>Ga0228701_1000527_pt1 | contig 31282 bp, 26 predicted proteins | sample McNCre117_Aug_MG_2_FD_178017 | JGI IMG/M metagenome (GOLD analysis project Ga0228701, IMG submission 178017) | Freshwater microbial communities from McNutts Creek, Athens, Georgia, United States - 11-17_Aug_MG | ecosystem: Environmental > Aquatic > Freshwater > Creek | place: USA: Georgia... | reverse complement strand
GAGCCAGGATCAAACTCTCCGTTGTATAATAACTTTGAATTTTCATAAGAGCTCGAGTATGTTTATTATGTTCTTTTCTTAAAAACGCTGTTTCCTTATTTCTCAATACTTCAAAGAACTTCTTCTGTCGTTAGTAGAACTCCCGTTCTAATTAACTTTTTAAGATTTTTTCCCTTAGATTAACCGTTGTTTATCTCGTAAGCGGGGTGCAAAGATATGTACTCTTTTTGGATCTGCAACACTTTTTCAAAACTTTTTTTGATTTTTTTTTGATTCAAGACCCGAGAAAGTGAAACGACAATTGTTTCATAAGGTTACTCTTTTTTGAAAATAAATGTTAACTCATTGATTTCATGCAATTAAACAAACAACTTGTAATTGATAACAAAGAATTTGCAGGAAAAAATAAATTAATAGTACCTTTGTTAACCATTTGGTTAAACCATGAAGTTAAAAGATCAAAATACGGAAGCAACTATATTAGAGGCCGCAAAGCACATCTTTATGGAGAAAGGTTTGTACGGAGCGCGCATGCAAGACATCGCGAATCAAGCGGGAATAAACAAAGCACTGCTACATTATTACTTTCGAAATAAGGAACGATTATTTGACGAGGTATTTGGCGGGGCACTGGAACGGTATTTTCAAAACATGGATATTATCTCTGATGAAACCTTACCTATTATAGAGCGTGTTCTGACGTATTCGAATCGATTCGTACACTTCCTTGCAGAATATCCTCAAATGTCTATCTTTCTTATTAAAGAGATCAGCAGCAATCAAGCGCTTTTCCATTTGAAAGTAAACGGTATTAAAAAGGATAAGAAGTACTCCTTATTAACGTTGTTAAATGAAGGCATCCGAAATGGGGAACTTCCTTCGTTGGATCCAGTCGTATTTCTAATGAACTTGCATTCGATGTGCGCTTATCCATTTGTGGCGGCTCCTATTTTCCATGTGATTTGTCAAAGTAGTGGTGTTCAATGGGCCGATTCCAATCACGAGAAACTTCTCAACTCGATACATGACTTTATTCATTTTAAATTAAGTAAATCCAATCTATGAAAAAACCAACTCTCATTTTGTTATTTGCCTTGCTCTGTTTTCAGGGTCAAGCCCAACGAGTCATTCTTTTGGATTCCTGCGTTGTTTGGGCTAAAGCAAATTACCCATTAATAAAACAAGATCCCCTGTTTAATGAGGTTTCAGCGTTGAATGTCCGCGCAATCAACGAAGCATGGCTACCGAAATTAACGATGAACCTTCAAGGTGTCTATCAAACAGAAGTTGTGCAATTTAATTTGCCTGGAATGACAACTCACTTTCCGCACGATTCCTATAATAGTTCACTTGCCATTGAACAAACCATTTTTGATGGGGGAATAGCGAAGAAACAACGCGAAATTGAAGCCTCCAATCTTTCCATCGAAAAACAAAAAAATGAAGTGGAACTATATAAAGTCATTGATCGCATCAATCAGCTTTACACATCCATTCTTCTCGGTCGCGAAAACTTAAACATGTTAGCCATCTTTAAGGACAATTTAGTAAACCGCAGAAAAAACATCCTTCCTGCAGTTGAAAATGGTTTGAGTTTATCCACCAGCTTAGATGAAATTGATGTTGAGTTATTGAAGTTGGATCAAAACATGATTGAAACAACTCAAAATTTGCAAGCGCTTTACCGTGGACTTTCCATCTTAACAGGAAAAACAATCCAAGAAGGAGATGAGTTTACGCTTGTTGCTTTAGGTGGACCATCAAAAACCAAGGTTTCGCGCCCAGAATTAATTCTTCTTGAGCAGCAAGAAACACTTTTGGATAGTCGCTATTCATTAGCTACGAAAATGGCGCTTCCAAAAATTACTTTAAATGTTGCTGGTAATTATGGTCGACCAGGGCCGAATTTCATTAACCAAGAACTTCGTGCTTTTGGAAGTGCTGGAATAAATGTCCGTTGGAATATTTCTACGATGTATGGATTATCCCGTGAAAAAAGTCGTTATGAAATAAACAAGGACTTGATCCAAATTCAACGAGACGCCTTTTTATTAAATACCACGCTGGCTAGCATCAATTATGAGAAACAAATGGATGCGATGAATGAACTCATTCAAAAGGATGCACAAATCATTGAAAAACGCGGCGCAATTTCCAAGGTATATTCCACGCAACTCGACAATGGAAAAATCACAGTGAGTCAATACCTTTTCCAATTGAACGAGGAGATGACCGCAAAACTGAATCAAAAAATTCACGAAATCAAACGCATGAATGCTCAATCGATGTACAACACAACGATGGGTCTTCCATATTAATCTGATATACAAAGAACAATGACAACAGAACAAAAACCAAAAAAGAAAAGATTCATCGTATTAATTGCTATTGCGGGAATCGTATTAATCGGCGCATTTATTTCTTACTTAGTAAATGCAGGATATGAAACAACGGACAACGCGCAAATCGACGCGGACATTATTCCGATTCGATCAAGTGTAACGGGCTATGTGAAACATGTTTATTTCAAGGACAATCAATTTGTACATAAAGGTGATTTATTAATTGAAATTGATGACCAAGAATTCCAAGCTCGTGTCATCCAAGCTACTGCTGCTTTAGAAAATGCTAAAGCAAATTTAATGGCCGTAAGAAACAACGCGGATGCCGGTTCGAAAAATGCGGATGCCGCTTCATTGAGCAGCGAATCTTCGAATGAGAATATAGATGTGGCAAAAGCGCGTTTGACGAAGGTGAAAGAAGACCACAAACGCATCAAAAACATGTTCGCTCAAAATGCTGCAACGAAAGCAGAAATGGATGCAATCACAGCTGAATTGGATGTCGCTCAAGCACAATTTAACTCCGCAACGAATCAATATAAAGCAAGTGCTGCTCAATCTTCGGGAGTTCGTTCGCAAGCGGAAGGACAAAAATCAATGATTTCATTGGCAGAAGCCTTAGTGAAACAGCGTCAAGCGGAATTAACGTTGGCAGAAACACAATTAACATATACAAAGATTCTTGCTCCATGTGATGGATTGGTATCAAAAAGAAGTGTAGACGATGGTCAATTTATCACCACTGGATCTCCAGTTTGTTCCGAAATTGACAACCAACATTTATGGATTACCGCCAACTTTAAGGAAACACAAGTCCACCGTTTACATCCAGGTCAACGCGTAGAGGTAAGTATCGATGCGTATCCAGATTTGCATATTGTCGGAAAAGTGGAGTCTTTTATCGGTGCGACAGGAGCTAAATTCTCCTTATTGCCACCAGATAATTCAACGGGTAATTTTGTGAAAATTGTTCAACGCGTTCCGGTGCGAATTTCCTTAAAATCGCTTTCCAAAAAACAAACGGAACTACTCTTCCCAGGTTTGAGCGCATTCGTTTCCGTAAAAGCAAACTGAGGTGAATCCAGCAGCAGGAATAAAAGTTGAATATCCAACGGGGGCAACCAAGTGGATCCTGATTCTAACAGCGATCAGTTGTGCGCTTTTGGAGTTGATTGACGCCACTATTGTCAACGTGTCTTTGCGTGAAATCAGTGGAAGTATCGGTGCGACCACGACGGAAATCGCATGGGTTGTAACGGCCTATGCCGTATCCAATGTGATCATCATCCCGCTGACAAGTATGCTTTCTGATTTCTTTGGAAGAAAAGTGTACTTTACGGCATCGGTTATCATCTTTACATTTTCATCCTTGATGTGTGGAATGTCCACCAGTTTATGGATGCTTGTTTTCTGGCGTTTTGTTCAAGGACTAGGTGGTGGTGGACTACTATCCACTGCTCAAACCATTATTATCGGTGCCTTTCCTCCTGAAAAAATCAGTACGGCAAATGCCATTTTTGGAATGGGGATTATCCTCGGCCCAACGTTTGGACCAACATTAGGAGGACTAATCACGGATAACTTATCTTGGAATTGGATCTTTTTTGTGAATATTCCTATTGGAATTTTGGCAACTGTCCTTGCATGGACTTATGTAGGCGATCGAATTGGAGCAGTGAAACCAAAACGCATCGATTACTGGGGAATATTATTCCTCGTGATTTCTGTAGGAAGCATTCAATTTGTTCTCGAAGAAGGATCAGCAAAGGATTGGTTCGAGAGCCGTGAGATTGTTCTTGTTTCACTCATGGCCTTCATCGGACTCATCGCTTTCATTATACGAGAATTGAGCATTGATTATCCCGCGGTGAATATTGGACTTTATCGAAGTTATAACCTCGCATTGGGAAGTATTTTAAACTTCCTACTTGGACTCATGCTCTTTGGTTCGGTGTTTATCTTTCCATTGTTCGTACAGATTTCCTTAGGTTGGACCGCCACCCAAACGGGTGTGTTCATGATTCCAGGTGCCTTGTTTACGGCGTTTACCATGCCAACCATCGGCGTACTTTTAAGTAAAGGTGTGAATCCAAAACGCATCATTATTCTTGGAGCGATAATGACCTTTTTCTTTCTTTACATCCTCTCCTTTGCATCACCAGATTCTTCTGAACGAAACTTTTACTTTCCTTTCATTTTAAGAGGAATTGGAATGGCTTGTATGATGTCTCCGATTTTATCCTTGGCAATTTCTGGACTCCAAGGGAAAGATATGGCGCAAGCGGTAGGATTATCGAATATGATTCGCCAACTTGGAGGTTCCGTGGGCATCGCTTTAATCAATGTGTTTTTAGTCAATAAAAATGCGGAAGTTCGTGGAAATATGTTGTCCTACGTCACAGATTATAGTCAGCAAACGCAAGAGCGCATGATGGGAATCAAACAAAGTTTCTTGATGAAGGGTTATTCCTTACAAGAGGCGGAAACATTGGCCAATAAATCGCTTGAAGGAATCATTTTCAAACAACAAGCCCTGTTGAGTTATGTACAAGGATTCTATGTAGTAGGGATCTCGATTTTGCTCATTATTCCAGTTGTATTGTTGATACGATACAAGAAGCCGAGTGGTGGAGCAAAGGTGGTGGATGCGCACTAATTTGAGAATTTTTAGCGCCATTTGTGGAATAGCACTTTAAGGTGCATCTTTGTAGTAGATGCTATTAAACAAACGAACATATGTACGAAAACTCAGTGATGAGGACATCATTGCACTCTACAAAGAGAAGCAATGGACCACCTGCATTGATGAGTTATATACGCGTTATAGTCATTTGGTATTTGGCGTATGTTTGAAATACGTCAAGCAAATTGAAAATGCCGAAGATTTGACGCTTTCCTTGTTTGCCTCCTTATCCGATAAACTATTACACCACCAAGTTCAACATTTTAAAAGTTGGCTGTATGTTTCTGCGCGCAATAGCAGCCTGATGTTCATTCGTTCAAATAAAAAAGGTGCGAATCCAATCGCTGATGATTTCTTGGCGGATGATGGGGACGAACGCTTGAACGAGAAACTGGAAAAAGACGCGTTAATCGATCAGTTAACAATGGTTCTAGAAGAATTGAAGCAAGAGCAACGTCTGTGCATTCAACTCTTTTACATCCAGAAAAAAAGCTACGACGAGATCACGCAAATTACCAAATACAGTTTGAAGGAAGTGAAAAGCCATCTTCAAAATGGACGAAGAAATTTAAAAATACTTTTAGATCAAAGAAAGGAACACCATGAACGTTAGTCGACATATACTAAAATCCTATTTTGGAAAAATGTCCAACTCGGAGAAACATGCCCTGGAAAAAGAGAGCCTGAAGGATCCCTTTTTGTCAGATGCACTCGATGGATTTTCAGAGAATCCGGAAGCACTATCGGCATTGAAACGCATGGATCAAAAACGCAGTGGTCGTTCAAAAATTTGGGTCAACATCTCGTTTGGATTATTCTTTGTAGTAGGGTTTCTCTACTACTTCTCTCCCGCTTCGAAAAGTCCTACCCCTGCGAAAAAAGCGACTGCGTTAAAAACACACTTGACACAACTCAGTCATGAAACATTAAAAACATTGGAGAAAATCAATCCGAAAGATGAAATTGTGCCGAGACGTTTGCAAACCGATTTTAAAGTAAAAGATAAGCAGAGTAACTTTCAAATTCAAGAAAATCCAGCGTTCCCAAGTGAAGAATTGGTTCAGCTGCCGATTCAACCCAAAGGAAAAGTAGACCATGCACCGATACAACGCAGAAGAAATTTTGCCATGGAAACCTACATTCAAGATTTAAAGGTGCTCGATTATCGATACTATCGCACGAAAGTAAAATCCGACCGCTCTTCTTTACTCACAGGAACCCCTGCTGCACAAGAATCTAATCAGGCTGATATCAGCGCAAAAGAACAATTAGAAATCAGTTACCTCAACTACCTTAGTGCCACCTTGGCTGATTTTAATCAAGGTGAGTACAAAGCTGCATTGCTTGGATTTGATGAAATCCTAAAAAGCTATCCAGATGATGTGAATGCGCTATTTTATAGCGCGCTTTGCTTGTTCAACTTACAACAATTCCCTTTGTGCGAGCAACGACTTGATCTCATTGATTTGGTGAAATTTGACAATTTCGACGAAGAGCAAAAATGGTACTTATTGCTTTGCTACCGGGCAGAAGGAAAATCAGAAGCCTTTCTTTCCCTGAAAAAAGAGATTATTCTCCAAAATGGTTTTTACGCTTCAAAGGCAAACGCGCTGACATTGAAATAATGGGTATTTTCTTAACTTAGGAGCATGAAAACAACGCTCTTATTTTTGTCATTTTTTGCCTTATTTTTCTCCGTGAATGGCCAAATTGAGCCAATGTACCTAGAAGGACAAGCACAAGGAACAACATACCATATTACTTATTTTGATGAAAAGCAACGTGATTTGCAGGAGGACATCGATCGGCTCTTGAAACGCTTCGATCAATCAGTTTCGACGTATCAATCCAATTCCTTGATCTCAAAAATCAACCATAATCAATTTTATTGGCGAACGGATCCTTATTTCAACGCTTGTTTTAAAAAGGCGAAGGAAATTTGGGTCTTAACGAATGGTGCGTTCGATCCAACTGTTTATCCACTAGTCAATGCATGGGGATTCGGACCTGAAAAGAAAAGCAACATCGAACAATCGAAAATTGATAGTCTTCTTACGTTTGTTGGTTTTGAAAAGATTGAATTAAAGCACGGACGCATTGTCAAAACAGACCCGAGGGTTTCACTGGATTTTAATGCATTTGCTCAAGGATATTCAGTCGATTTGGTTACCGAATTTCTGCGATCAAAAGGAATTACCTCATTTATCGTTGAAATTGGCGGTGAAGTGTATGCTCAAGGCAAACGTTATGAAAAATATCCGTGGTACATCGGACTTGAACAACCCGTTGAAAATAAAACATCGGTGAATCCGCTTAATGTCATTTTTCAGTTGGAAAACATCGGTGTCGCTACATCAGGAAATTACCGCAGATTTACGATAGAAAATGGTGTGAAAATCGTGCATCACATTGATCCAAAAACCGGGAGGCCTACAAGTAATCAATTGTTGAGCGCGTCCATTTTTACGGAAAAGTGCATTTCATCCGATGCTCTTGCGACGGCTATTTTAGTCATGGGCTTGGATCAAGCCAAAATCTTTTTGTCGAGTCACCCTGAAATTCAAGCTTACTTAATTTACAGTGACACGGACGGAAAATACCAAGTTTACATTACCCCGAAATTAATCGATTGGATTGCCGATGAGCAATAAAAAAGGGGGAGCAATGCTCCCCCTTTTTTTATTTAAATGAATGGAATTCTATTTGTTGATCACTACTTTGTGTTTCGAAATGGTTACTCCGTTAGACACACAAATGAAGTAAACACCGTTTGGTACATTAGACAAATTCAAGGTTTTTGAAACTTCGTTCATTTTGATCTCTTCTGAATACACTTCTTCACCAGCAAGGTTAACCGCAGATACATTGGTTGCATAGTTAAAATCTACCGTGAAAATACCATTAGAACTTGGATTCGGGCGAATCGACACGTTCATGTCGTTAGTTGTTTCCGCTACACCTGCTCCACTTGGATTCCAGGCTAAAGCAATTCCAGTGAAGTTTGCATCATCTGCAGGCGTTTGTACATCAGCAGCAGTTCCTTTTGTAAATGTATAAGATTTAGTTACGGTTGCAGATCCCCCGTGATTCCATGTGCTTTGAATCGTTACTTTATATGTTCCGTCAGCAACTAGGTTTCCGGAAGCATCCGTTCCATCCCATGTGATGGTACGTGTAGAAAAATTGGATAAAGTAGCTCCAGTTGTTGCCCCCACCACGTTACAATTTGCCGACATACAATTCCCTGCTGCACCACCAGAATTTGCTGCCCAAGTTGGAAGGTGGTCAGATGTTCCTCCTCCAGCATTGCGCATTCGTGTTTTAATAAAAGTTCCCGTGCTCGATTGAATCCAAACAGCCATTACATTTTTTGTCCCAGTATAGGATGTATGAGCCGTTTGCGTAAATGTAAAAGTAAGGGTCCCCTGCGTTTGGGCTTGCAAAAAACTACATGCGAACAAGGAGATAGAAAGTAAGAGTGACTTCATAGTTATTCAAATTTAAGTAAGCAAAGATATTTAATTTTATTTGTATTTAAAAGGTCGAATGATTCATATCAATAATTTGAATCGATTCTAAATTATTGTCTTTCAATTTATTATTTTAAGCATTTTAAGGGCTTCTTCATGAAGTGGATTCACTTTTAGACAGGCTTTTAATTGTTTTCGGACGAGATGTTTCGACTTGTTAAGTTGTGCATACATCTGTGCTGCGAAAAAATGAGCATCTGCGTTTCCGCCATCCAGACGATTTACTTTTCGGAAATCAGAAAGGGCTTGTTCATATTTTTTAGTCTTCTGGTATAACATGCCGCGAAGGAAGAAATTATCTGCGCTTTTCGCATCAATTTCTATTTCCTTCGTTAAATCAGCAAGGGCTCCGAGCGTATCCCCCAAGTTTTCGCGAATGATTGCTCGATCGAAGTATGCCGTTGAATCAAGGGGATTCAAGGCGATAATCAGGGACAATACTTGCTCTGCTTGTTCGAATTGATTTCTGTATCCAAACTCAGTGGCTTGTTCATACAAAATCGTTCTTTCTGATTGCGCAAATGAACCCGCTGAGATCAGAACAAATACAAGGGCGAAAAAACGCATGTGAAAGAATCTTAATTATCCAGTTTTCCTTGATAAATCCAACATTCAATGAGTTGAATCGTCGAATCTGGTAACGCAGGTCCCCCCATCGGCATTAATTGGTATCCTGAATTTCGCATGGAGCCTAAAACGGCATTCGCATGTGCTGATACATTCGCGTAATTTGATAATTCATAGCCACCTGCTCCATTACCGACATCATGGCAGCCCGTACAATTTTGTTGAATGATAGGTAACACATCATTTGCGAAAGAAACCGTGCCATTGCAATTTGGCGCTTGTGTAAAAGGTGTTTTTTCTTTAGTACAAGAAGTTGCTAGAAAAACAGAACAAAGGGTAATAAAAAGTAATCGCGTCATTTTTGTGGAAATAAATGATAAAACGTAATAAACATCAATGTTGGTAAGAAATGTAGTGGAATGACAAATCCGGGATAAAACTCGGAGGCATCGACATACACTCTTTCCGTGATGGGATAAATAATACTGACAAATGATCCTATTGAGGCACTCAGGGAGAACCAAAACATCGCTCGGTGATTCAAGAGTTTACAAAACAACGATTGCACGTAAAACAGGATCAAGGTGAACGAAATCAGTCCGAAAGAGACTTTCCAAAGAGGAAGAATTGCCGAAAAATCAAAGAGCGTTTGGTAGTAAAAATAAGTGTAAAGCGTGCCCAAAACGCAAGCGGAGAGGGCACTGTATAAACCTAACTTTACATTCACAAATTTATTTTTTAGAAACTGGGACTTGGAACGAAACCTTCATTAAATCTGGCACGACATCACTTTTGTGTCCTACTTTAAATTCAATGCGATTCACATTAAACGTTCCTTTGAACGTTACCTTGTCTCCACTTTTTACGTACGTAGCAGGAATCGTGTATTGTTTCGTGATTCCTTTAATTGTCAAGTCACCAACGATGCTCAAATCCGTTCCTTTCTTCGTTACTTTCGTCGATTTGAATTTCGCATATGGATATTTTTCCGCGTTAAACCACTCTTCAATTTGTGATTTTTTATTCATCATTCCGTTTCCGGTAGAAATCGATTTGACATCAATTTTCAAATTAAATTGCGTCGCTTCGACATTCGCTTCATCAAATTCAACGGTTCCATCCATGGTCTTAAAAGAACCGGAAGGATCCTTACTTTTAAAATCGATGGCGTATCCATCCGACACCTCATAATGTGCACTTGGCATCCAAGCCAATGAAGTAGAAAGTACGGTTAACGCAACTAATCCGATTGTAGAGATTGTTTTTTTCATTTTATTTGTTTTAAGCATTATTCATAAGAAAATTTACGGCTAACACTGAAGCCGAAACGGAACTGTCCTTTCCCCCAACTTTGGAAAGTATACGGAATGAACTGTGTTTCGCCAAGTCCAGCAGCATTTGTTAAATTGATGGTAAAGTTATGTCCAAACGTAAACCACTCCAAGGCGATTCCCATGGAATTTTTATATCCCGATTGACGGTAAGCGCTGTTGCAAAATACTTGGTAATATTCACCAACCAACGCAAAACGGCTAGTTAACTTCACACGGAAGGCACCACCCAATGCAAATAAATCATTGACATCATCCGCCGCTACATAATTTCGGTGAACATACGTAGGCATCAAAGCAATGGAAGCCACTTTTCCAAAATGATGTGCCACGTTTAATTGTGTAAAATACGAGAAACGGTGTGCCGTCTTTGGAAAACTATTCACTTGAGATAAATCAGAAGAAGCTTTCATATAAGTAAAGGAAGATCCACCGATCAATGCCATGGAAATCGGCATTTCATTTTTCTTCTGTGTTAACATGCGGTATTTTACAAAACCATCCAATAGGGAACGGTAAGGTGCGCCTGTTCCTTTGCAGCGTCCAGCCCCAATCATTAATTTATCTGTTACACCGTATTCTAAAGCGATGCGCATGTCAGATAACATATCGAATCCAAACATGTTTTGTGGACCACCATTTGCACCTGCGATGTCACCAAAGCGGTGTTCGATGCGAAAATCCATAATTCCTTTCGATAAAGTTTCTACTGAATGTCCCGAAACGATGCGCGTGGAGGCAAATGTAATTGGTTCGTCTTCGGTGTATTCTTCTTCAACTAGGGTATCTTGGGCATATGTTGTTGCGTGTCCAGCAACAAATAACAACATGAGTATCAACGTTTTTTTCATAAAGTGTAATTTCTATTTAAAACAAGGTTTCGAATTATGGATGATTATTTTGAATTATTTAACAATTTTAACAATTACTATTTTTTTCTATTTCGTTTGTCGGATAACCACTTTGGTACTTTCTCTTCATTTGCTTGTTCTCCAAGCAATTTCTCTACCAAATCTGGACGATTTACTTTTGCCAAACGTTGTTTAATCCACTCTTTATTTTCACGCTTATACCAAAAGAAAAAGCGGTTTTGATTTAATTTTTCTTCCCTCGTTTTGACCGTTTTAATGGGTTTCAGGGTATACGGATGCAATCCGGTGTAATAAATGACTTCCGCCACCGTCATTGGGGTTGGCGTAAAATCTTGTACTTGTTCTAATTGAAAACCCATGTCCTTTGTTTCAGCAGCAAGATTCGCCATGTCCTCCTCTTCACATCCAGGATGTGAGGAAATAAAATAAGGAATCAATTGTTGCTTCAATCCATGTTTCTCCGATAGCTTGTCGTATTTTTCCTTGAATTTATGGAAGTACTTGAAGGATGGTTTTCGCATGACGCGAAGGGTATTGTCCGAGGTATGCTCAGGCGCTACTTTTAAACGTCCACTGACGTGACGAGTAATCACTTGTTCGATGTAAGCGTCGTGATTTCCGTCTTCATTATTCTTGTTGAAATCGTCGACCAATAAATCATAACGGATTCCCGATCCAACAAAGGCTTTTTTCACTTTCGGATGCGCGTCGATTTTCTGATACAATTTGGTCATTTGTTCATGCGATGTATCCAAATTATTGCAAATCACTGGGTGAATACAACTTGGGGAAACGCATTTGGCGCAAATGGCTTCGTCCTTTCCTTTCATTTTATACATGTTGGCAGAAGGACCACCAATGTCTGAAATGTATCCACGGAAATCCGGGTGATTCACTAATTCTTCCAACTCACTAAGGATTGACTTTTCGCTGCGCGACGCAATGAACTTTCCTTGATGTGCTGAAATGGTACAGAAACTGCAGCCACCAAAACATCCACGGTGCATGTTGATGGAGAACTTGATCATATCGAAGGCCGGAATCGCGCCTCGCTTTTTGTATTTTGGATGTGGAAGTCGCGTGTACGGTAAATCGAAACTTTGATCGATTTCTGATTCCGTCATGGTTTTGAAAGGCGGATTAATCACCAACGTTTGGTCACCGACATGTTGAATGATGCGGTTTGCCTCCCATTTGTTGGATTCAACCTCCACCACTTTAAAGTTAGTGGCGTATTGCACTTTATCTACCAAACATGTTTCATGACTTGCCAACTCCACCGTTTCCCAGTTTTTATTTTTGGGTAATTCCTCTGCTTTCGGATTCAAAAAGGCGACTTGGTTGATTGTTTTCGCTTGATGAAATGGAACTCCACGTTTCATTAGACGGAGGAGTGTTCTCAATGGTTGGTCTCCCATCCCATAGACTAACAAATCAGCTCCCGAATCCACCAAAATCGAGGGCATCAATTGGTCCTTCCAATAATCATAATGTGTCACGCGTCGCAAGGACGCTTCAATGCCTCCAAGGACAACCGGCACATCTGGATATAGTGACTTTAGGATTTGACTATAAACCGTCGAAGCATAATCTGGACGAAATCCTGCTTGTCCACCGGGCGTGTATGCATCAGTTGAACGCAGTCGTTTGTTTGCGGTGTAGTGATTCACCATCGAGTCCATACAGCCGGCAGTCACTCCGAAAAACAAGCGTGGTTTTCCCAATTTTTTAAAATCCCTCAAATCATCTTTCCAATTTGGCTGCGCCACTATTCCAATGCGCAATCCTTCATCTTCGATGATGCGTGAAATAACAGCCGTTCCAAAACTCGGATGGTCTACATAGGCATCACCAGAAATTAAAATCACGTCAAATTCATCCCATCCACGTTTTTCTGCTTCTTTGAATGACATTGGAATCCAATCTGAAATCGGTCTTTCTATACTCATGGGACAAATTTACGCAATTTAAAGAGGATAGGTTTCATAAAAGAAATCTACTTAGACATAAACAAAATCGAAGCATTATGCGTTTAGATTATGCTTAATTTTGTCGAAGTAAATTAACATTTAAAAATAGAGATATGTCATTTGAATTACCACAATTACCCTATGCATACGATGCATTAGAGCCGCACATTGACGCGCGCACCATGGAAATACACCACACGAAACACCACCAAGCGTACATCACGAATTTAAATAACGCGATTGCTGGTACGGAACTAGAAGGGAAATCGATCGAAGATATTTTAAAAGTATGTAAAGATCTTCCAGCTGTTCGCAACAATGGTGGTGGATTCTGGAACCACAACTTATTTTGGGAATGTATGTCTCCAAATGGTGGTGGACTTCCAAGCGGAGAATTAGCAGACGCCATCAATGCGGCATTTGGTTCATTTGAGAATTTTCAAGCGGAATTTGCAAAAGCAGCAACGACGCGTTTCGGTTCTGGTTGGGCTTGGTTGTGCGTAACTAACGGAAAATTAGAAATCTGTTCGACAGCAAACCAAGACAATCCATTAATGGGTGAAGGATGTCAAGGTACTCCAATTCTAGCTTTGGATGTTTGGGAACATGCTTACTATTTAAATTACCAAAACAGAAGACCAGATTACATTCAGTCTTTCTTCCACGTAGTGAATTGGGATTTCGTAGCAGGGAAATTTGCTGAAGCGAAATAATCGAGTTGAAATCAAAAAAAAGGGGAGCAATTGCTCCCCTTTTTTTTTGATTAGATCATAGATTTAGCATAATTACAACCGACGTACAATGTTATGTTTACATTAATAATATTGCTCGTATTTAACTAGGCTTACAAAAGAACCTACATTTGTAATTATTACACATACATTATGGCTGGAATTTTAAGTTATTTTTTACCTAAAGACAAAGTGTTCTATTCGTTATTTGAACAAGCAAGTGACAACTTAGAACTCATCGCAAAAAAATTAGTTCAGGTAGTACAAGAGCCTGACTTTAATAAACGTGCAACTTACATATCGGAAATGCAAGAAATTGAGCATCAAAACGATAATGTCACACACCATATTTTTATTGAATTAGGAAAGAACTTCATTACTCCTTTTGACCGTGAAGACATTCACAGTTTGGCATCTGCATTGGATGACATTGCAGATTATGTGTATGCATCTGGTAAGAAAATTAACTTTTACCAAATTGACCCAATTTCAGATCAAGGTATTCAAAAAACAGCCGAGGCGATTCTTGAAGCGGTAACAGCTGTGAAAGCTGCCGTGATGGAATTGAGAAACTTGAAAAACACACAAAAAATCATTGAGTGCGTCATCAAAATCAATAGCATTGAAAACAATGCAGACAACATTTTTGATATGAGCATTGAAAAATTGTTCAATTCTGATGTGGACGCCAAAGAATTAATCAAACGCCGCGAATTGTATCAGGTAATGGAAACAGCTACTGACAAGTGTGAGGATGCTGGGAACGTGATCGAATCGATTGTTGTTAAATACGCGTAATTCACTTGTAGACTCCTGCTTATGTTTACTCTATTAATTGTTGTCGTTGTCATTGCCCTATTGTTTGACTTGGTGAATGGATTTCATGACGCAGCCAACTCTATCGCGACGGTTGTTTCCACAAAAGTACTAACGCCATTTCAAGCGGTCATTTGGGCGGCTACATTTAACATCATCGCTTTCTGGGTATTCGATATGAGTGTAGGAAATACCGTTGCAAAAACGGTAGATAATAACGCCATCGATCTTTGGGTCATCCTTGCTGGATTATTGGCTGCGACTTTATGGAACTTATTGACATGGTGGTTGGGGATCCCTTCATCATCTTCACATACGTTGATTGGTGGATTTGCCGGGGCTGCTGTGGCACATGCTGGTTTCGACGTCATCGATTCTGGGGAAATCATTAAGGTAATTTTATTTATTTTCTTGGCGCCCTTTATTGGTGGATTCATCGCGTATCTCATCGCTGTAGTTACCATTAGTCGCTCTTTTTGGAAGAAAATGTTAGTGATTCTTGGACTCTCAGCAATTACGATCATGGTGATGCAATATATGATTGAGTACATTGATATGAAACCAATCATGTTGTACATTGTCATTGGAATGATCAGTATTTTCATCCTTGTGTACATTTGGTTCGAACTTGCACATGGTAAAAAACCATCTGCTTTGAAAGAAGCAAACATGCACAAACGTTTGCAATTGCTTTCCTCGGCAGCGTTCTCGCTTGGACATGGTGGTGCGGATTCACAAAAAGTGATGGGGATTATCTGTGCTGCTTTGTTGGTATATGGCAACATGGGACGACAAGGCAAATTAGATGAGGCTGTTCCAAAAGACCTTCAAATCACCGAATTGATGCAGATTGAATACCACAATGCTGATGATAAATTGGAAAAATTTAAGCCTGAAGTAGCACAATTTGACAGCACTGTTTACTTTCTTGAAAACAAAGCAATTGTAGACGCATCAACTGGTAAAGTCGTTTATGACAAAGAAGGAAAACTTGATCCTGCTTTTGCCAACGCTACCGTTCCTAGTTTTAAGGACATTGATGACAAATTGGAGAAAATTGAAGTCTACACCCTTGGTGATGCGCTATGTGATGCAAAAACACATGACACCGTTTTCAATGATAAGGCATTAAATGCGAAATATGCGTATGCTGGAATTTTCGGAAACTATGTGGATGAAAAATCAGGCGAATTGAAAGAAGGATTTAAAATCAAAACAAAAGTTCACTCTGAAACAATGCCATTTTGGATTGCATTTGGATGTTACTTGATGATCGGACTTGGGACCTTAATGGGTGGATGGAAGATCGTTAAAACAATGGGAACTAAGATTACGAAGGTCACACCGTTGGAAGGTGTTTGTGCCGAAACCGCAGGGGCATTGACCCTGTTTACCGTATCTCAGTTTGGAATCCCAGTTTCAACGACACACACCATTACGGGTTCAATTATTGGAGTTGGTGCGACAAAACGACTTAGCGCAGTGCGTTGGGGAGTGACCATCAACTTACTTTGGGCGTGGATTCTGACCATTCCTGTGAGTGCTGGATTAGCTGCTATCTTTTACTATTTAATTCTGTGGTTAAGATAATTCAGCTCGTTTAAATATTGAAAGCCGTCCAAAAGACGGCTTTTTTTATTCACTTTACTTTTGTTTATTTTTCATTTTGTATTAACTTTAGCCAAAATCATTTTAAAAAATCAACTATGAGAAAATTATTACTTACTATTAGTGCCTTAGCATTGACCTATATGTCAAACGCTCAGGTAATTGTAGCGGGGGTTTCTCCGCAATCAATTGTTGCGAATTACACGCACACATGGGCTGATCCTGCAAGTGGATGGGGAACACCTGACTTTAATATTCCAGGTACATACGTACAAGACACCTTGATGTTGGTAGAAGACGGAAGTACAGGGACGAATGCGCAAGGTCACCCAATTTCACAAGAAGGTTGTAATCCTTTGATTAACAACTTAACTGGAAAAATCGCTGTGATTTACCGTAACACTTGTGAGTTTGGTGCAAAAGCATTGAACGCGCAAAACGCGGGAGCAGTTGCCGTAATCATCATTAACCGTGATCCAGCAGTTATTTCGATGGGAGCTGGAGCAAGTGGTGCTACTGTGACGATTCCAGTTGTGATGATCCAGAATTCTGATGGTGATGCCATTGTGAATCAAATGGCGAGCGGACCAGTTGTGATGTTCTTAGGAAACAAAACTGGATTATTTGCAAATGATGCAGGTATCTCAGCAAACTCTACTTTAATTACAAAACAAGCGATTATTCCTGCTATGATTGCACAAAATGGAACGGAATTTAACGCTGATTTAGGTACACGTATTTACAACTACGGAAACCAAGCGCAATCAACGATTTCCTTAAATGCAAAAATCACGAACCCATCTGGAGCAACTGTTTATGATAATACTGTTTCAGGTTTGTCTCTTGCTGCTGGTGATAGTACAGATGTTTATCCAGGTGGAGCATCCACATTGCCTCAGTTCTCTTTGGCTACGTATCCAACAGGAACGTATACATTAACGTACACTGTTAATTTAGGTGTTGCTGATGATTACAATGCAGATAACGTGTTGACTACAACATTTACTATTTCAGACTCCTTGTACTCATATGCGCAAGCAGATGCTACAACAGGATTGCCAGCTGGTGGAAACTACTACCGTCCATCTACAAACAACCAAACATTCTCTGTTTGTTCAGTAATCAATGATCCAAATGCAAGCCGCATGAGTGTGGAAGGTATTTTCTTCTCAGGAACAACAAGTACAGCTTCTGGTGTATTGTTAACAGGTGAAGAAATGGCATTATACTTATACAAATGGGAAGATGCATTTACAGATTTGAACGACGCTAACTTAGGATTCACAACATTAACAGAGGTTGCTTCTGGATTCTACTACTATCCAGGTGACTTACAAGGAGAAACAGTTTACGGAGCATTTTCAGCACCGGCTAACTTAGAAGACAATCAACGTTATTTAGCGTGTGTTCAAACAGTAAACTTAAGCTTGTACTTAGGACACGAAAATGCGACGAACTACACTTGGAACGAGTCTTACTACTTACAACCAATGTCTCCAAACGAAAGTGATGGAACGTACTTTGCAGCTGGATTCGGTGCAGATGTACCAAGCTCAATTGCATTGAAAGTTGCTGGAGCTGTTGGAATCAATGAATTAAACACTGTTGAAGGTATGGCTTATCCAAATCCAGCTACAGATGTTGTAACGATTTCTATCGATGGAGAAGGAACAGCAAACTTAACAGTAACAGATGTTGCTGGTAAAGTTGCAGTTGCACAAAACGTAAACTTAACTGCTGGTAAAGCAGACTTAAACATCGCGAATTTAGAGGCGGGTGTTTACATTTTCAACGTAGTACTTGAAAACGGTAAAACAGCTCAATTCAATGTGGTTAAAAAATAATTCGAACTTCGAATAAGAAAAGGGTCGACTCGTCGGCCCTTTTTTTTTGTCCAAACTTTTGGGCCTAGGAAATTCGGTAAGATGCCTTTGCTTTTATTATCTTTGCTGTCAATGAAAAAAGCAAGCTATACCGTCACCGCTGCATTGCCTTATGCAAACGGACCTTTACATTTAGGACACGTCGCAGGTGTTTATTTACCAGCAGATATTTTCGTTCGCTTTTTGCGCATGAATCAGCACGATGTTGTCTTTATATGTGGAAGTGACGAACATGGTGCAGCCATCACTTTGCGCGCAAAGAAAGATGGATTAACACCCAAAGACATCGTCGATAAATACAATGGCATCATCAAAGGCGCCTTTGAAAAATTCGATATTTCGTTCGATATCTTTCATCGCACGTCATCCGAATTACACCATGAAACATCCGCTGCTTTTTTCAAACAATTGTACGACACTGGAAAATTCATCGAAGAAACCTCTGAGCAATATTACGACGAGGAATACCAACAATTTTTAGCTGACCGTTACATCACTGGGACTTGTCCGAAATGTCAAAACGCCGGAGCATACGGTGACCAATGTGAAAAATGTGGAAGCGATTTGAGTCCAACAGACCTCATCCAACCTACCTCTACCTTAAGTGGTAAAACACCTGTCTTAAAGTCAACATCTCATTGGTATTTGCCGATGGATCAACATGAAACGTGGTTGAAAGAGTGGATTCAAAACGGGGTCTTAGACGGAGAACAACAACACGATCCAAAGTTGTGGAGAAACCAAGTCATTGGACAATGCATGTCCTGGATCAACGGTGGATTAAAACCACGTGCCATGACACGCGATTTGGATTGGGGTGTCAAAGTTCCATTGCCTAACGCAGAAGGAAAAGTGCTTTACGTCTGGTTAGATGCACCAATTGGATACATTTCTGCCACCAAACAATGGGCGCTTGACAATGGAAAAGATTGGCGAAACTATTGGACAAAGTCCGAAGCCGGCGACCGTAAATTGGTCCATTTCATCGGGAAAGATAACATCGTATTTCATGCCATTATCTTTCCAATATTATTGAAAGACCATGGGAATTTTATTCTACCAGATAATGTTCCAGCGTATGAGTTCTTGAATTTGGAAGGTGATAAATTTTCCACTTCTCGCAATTGGGCCGTATGGTTGCACGAATATTTGGAGGCCTATCCAGATAAGATTGATGAGTTAAAATATGTACTCAGCGCCATTGCACCTGAGAGCAAGGATTCCGAATTTACATGGAAAGAATTTCAAACGCGTGTCAATTCAGAATTGGCCGATATCTATGGGAATTTTGTGAATCGAACCTTGGTATTAACACATAAATACTACGAAGGAATTATTCCGAGTCCAAAGTCCTTCACCGCAGAAGACGAAACCGTCTTTCAAGAACTTGAACAAGCACCGAAACGCATTTCTGAGTTGATGTATGCGTATAAAATCCGTGAAGCTCAAACGGAGATGATGCAGATCGCTCGCATTGGAAATAAATACCTGGCCGATCAAGAACCATGGAAACTGATTAAAACAGATCCGGAGCGTGTTCAAACCATTTTATTTGTTGCCTTACAGATTACCGCTAATTTACAAATCGCAAGTCAGCTATTTTTACCTGCAACTGCGCAGAAATTAGGGAAAATGTTGAACGCCGAAGCATTAAATTGGGAGGCGTTTGGAAGTGCTTCGATGCTTGCAGCTGGACACCAAATTGGTGAAGCCCATATTTTATTTACAAAAATTGAAGATGTCTTGGTACAAGCTGAAGTAGACAAACTTCACGCGAGTAATCAACAAACATCAAACTATCCACCTATGAAAGAACTAATCAACTTTGACGATTTCAGTAAAATGGACATGCGCATGGGGAAAATACTTAGCGCCGAAAAAGTAGAAAATGCGGATAAGTTACTCAAGCTCCAAGTTCATACTGGGATTGACGAACGAACGATTGTTTCAGGAATTGCTGAGCATTATTCTCCCGAAGAAATCGTTGGAAAGACTGTTTTAGTTTTATTGAACTTAGCACCGAGAAAAATTCGTGGCATTGAATCCCAAGGAATGATTTTAATGGCGGAAGATGCTTCAGGAGCCTTAAGTTTTCTTGCGTCTGAAAAAGAATTTGGCGAAGGTCCAACAGTAGGTTAAATAAAATTTGTTGGATTCACAATAAATGTCGTATCTTTGTACCCGCAACCAACGATAAACGAATCGAGAACCGTTGTCAATCAGTTTCATTACTGATCAAAAATAAAGCAATAGATAAAGATATATTGCGGGTGGAGTCCGCCGCGGCGGAGTAGCTCGTCGGGAACAAAACCCGAAATTTAATAGAAGTAAAGCAATAGATAAAGATATATTGCGGGGTGGAGCAGTTGGTAGCTCGTCGGGCTCATAACCCGAAGGTCGCACGTTCGAGTCGTGTCCCCGCTACAAGGAAAAGCCAGTCAGAAATGACTGGCTTTTTTATTGGATGAAACCGAATCAAGCCTTCGCTTGAATGAAGGTTCAGACAATAAAAAAGGAAGAACGCGTAGCGGTCTGAGCTTTTCCTTGTTAAGCCCTCCTTAACGTCCATCCGCAACGAAGTGAAGGATAATCTGTCCCCCCTCTAATAAAGCCCGTAAGCTTGCTTTCAAAAGTTGAATTGAACTGCAAAAAGGAAGAACGCGTAGCGGTCTGAGCTTTTCCTTGTCAAGCCCTCCTTAACGTCCATCCGAAACGAAGTGAAGGATAGTCTGTTCCCTCTAATAAAGCCAGTAAGCTTGCTTTCAAAAGTTGAATTGAACTGCAAAAAGGAAGAACGCGTAGCGGTCTGAGCTTTTCCTTGTCAAGCCCTCCTTAACGTCCATCCGAAACGAAGTGAAGGATAGTCTGTTCCCTCTAATAAAGCCCGTAAGCTTGCTTTCAAAAGTTGAATTGAACTGCAAAAGGAAGAACGCGTAGCGGTCTGAGCTTTTCCTTGTTAAGCCCTCCTTAACGTCCATCCGCAACGAAGTGAAGGATAGTCTGTCCCCCTCTAATAAAGCCCGTAAGCTTGCTTTGAATTTTTATTTTAATTTTTCAGTCTTTGCTCTATAATTTTCTTGAATCATCCTAATAAAGGCATTTTTATCACTTTTCATTATTGCTATTTCAGGAGTATCTCTCATAATTGAATTGAGTTCCCTCACATTTTCATCGCTCCAAATAGACAACTCAACAATTATGGGTGTTAAAGCCAAGCCTTTTGATGTTAATATATACAGATTAGTTTTTTTATTATCGGGAAGTTGCGTTTTGATTATAATCCCTAATTCTTCTAGACATTTTAGTTTGGAAGAAAGAATATTTGTAGCGATGGCTTCAGGACTTTCGGTAAAGTCTTTAAATGTCATCTTATCTTCAATTAGCATTTGTTTTATGATTACTAATACCCATTTATCCCCTAAAATATCAAGGGCTGAAGTAATTGGGCATTCGCATCGGAACTTATTATCCATGTAGTAATTATTTTTTTACTTGCATATTGCAATTTATTTTTCAAATAACTTGCAAATCAAAAGTAATTTCATATTTTTGCTTGCGAAACAAAAGTAATAATTTAATTCTTAAAAATGGAAAATCACGAAAACAACCATGAAACAAAACCGGCATTTATTATGGTTCAAATGAAAGCAAAAAGCCTCGAAGAACTCAATAAACGTTATGCACAGTTTGCCATTCCTCTTTTGCACAAATACGGTGGGCAAATGATTGCGGGCACTCCTGCACCGAACATAAAGGAGGGTGAGTGGAATGGAAACTGGGCAGCAATTCTTCAATTCCCCAGTATGGATGCTGCAGAAGGATGGTATAACTCTGACGAATATCAACCATACAAAAATCTTCGCATCAATGAATTACAATCAGAAGAAGGCAGAGTTGTAATAATACCCGGAATGTAATTAGAATAAAACAACGTAAACTATGAAAAAAAGGGTTTGTGTTGCAATTTGAAATTCAATAAATATTCAAAAAATGAAAAAAGTACTAGTAACAGGAATATCAGGTTTTGTGGGACATCATTGTGCTGCTGAATTATTAAAAAAAGGCTATGCCGTTCGTGGTTCAGTGAGAAGCCTATCGAATACCGATGAAGTTCTGAATGGAATAAAAAAAGTGGTCGATCCGAATGGGAATTTAGAATTTTGCGAACTTGACTTAATGAGCGATTCAGGTTGGGATAAAGCGATGGAAGGTTGCGATTTCGTTTTACACGTTGCTTCACCTTTTGTTGTAAAAGAACCCAAAAATGAAAGTGAATTAATAAAACCCGCTGTTGACGGTACATTAAGAGCTTTGAAGTCTGCAAAAAAAGCAGGGGTTAAAAAGTTAGTTCTAACATCTTCAACAGCTGCAATGCAAGGAGGTAAAACAGGGCTCATAAAAATAGATCCAAAAAGTTGGACAAATGTTGACGCCAAAAATGTAACTGCCTATTTCAAAAGTAAAACGCTTGCAGAAAAAAGTGCATGGGAATTTATAAAAAATCAAACGGATGATTCCAAATTAGAATTAGTAGTTGTCAACCCTGGTCCTATCTATGGTCCAACATTAACGGGAAATCTATCCAATGAAGCAATGGATTTTTTCAAAAAGTTAATAACTGGAAAAGTACCTATGTTGCCTCGTGCCTTTTCAGCGATGTCAGATGTGAGAGATGTTGCAGCCATTCATGTTGCGGCATTAGAAAATGAAAAAGCCAACGGCAATCGCTTCATTGTTACAACAGAAAAAGCACACGCAATTCAAGAAATAGCCCAAATATTGAAAGCAAATGGATATAATAAAGTAAGCACCAAATTGGCTCCAACTTTTTTATTAAAGTTCATGGCGAAATTCAATGATGAAGCTAAAGGTATGTTGCCGTTTATTGGAAATACTGTACAAGCTGATGTAAGCAATACAATAAACACTTTTAACTGGAAACCAATATCCTTTGAAAAAACGATTCTTGATGCCGCTAAGTCTGTTGAGGCAGCGATGAAGAAGTAAAAACCTTCCAAAAAGGTTGTTTAAAAAGCAAAAGAAATCATTATGAAATATTTCGTTGAAATTTTAGTAGTAATCTCAAGTTTAACATTACTGGTGTTTGGTTTAAAGGCAATGTTCATGCCTCAAACCATGTTAGATTTTTTCGATATGGATCCTCGTGGAGTTTTCGGGATCAATAATATTCGAGCCAACCTAGGGGGAATTTTAATTGCTTGTTCTTTAATGATGCTGATAGGTTTATTCACACAAAATAATACTTGGTTTTTTGCTTCAATATTATTAATTGGAGTCTTATTGGTCGGCAGAATCATAAGTTTTATTGTTGACGGTTGGGCACCAACTGCTTTATCTGCTCTTATCATTGAGGTGTTAATAATTAGCGTATTGATTGTGCGAGCAAAAGTTAATTTAGAATAAGACTTTACCAATGTTGCTAGATTTGAATTCTCCATCTTTCTTTGTTTTGAACCAGGAATATTAGTAAGCAAGCCGGACAAAAGAAAAAACGCTGATCTAACCATACAAACCAAAACTGTTAAGATTTTTTGGGATTCTTATGATACAAAAATTAGGTTATAAACCTAATAATCAAATGAATAGAAATTTAAAGATTCTGACAAACCTCCTCCAACCCTTCCCAAATCAGGTTCGATAATTCGATGTTCTTGTCTACAAGTAAAAGCCAGTCATTTCTGACTGGCTTTTTTATTGGATGAAACCGAATCAAGCCTTCGCTTGAATGAAGGTTCAGACAATAAAAAAGGAAGAACGCGTAGCGGTCTGAGCTTTTCCTTGTTAAGCCCTCCTTAACGTCCATCCGAAACGAAGTGAAGGATAGTCTGTCCCCCCTCTAATAAAGCCCGTAAGCTTGCTTTCAAAAGTTGAATTGAACTGCAAAAAGGAAGAACGCGTAGCGGTCTGAGCTTTTCCTTGTTAAGCCCTCCTTAACGTCCATCCGCAACGAAGTGAAGGATAGTCTGTCCCCCTCTAATAAAGCCCGTAAGCTTGCTTTCAAAAGCTGAATTGACATGCAAAAAGGAAGAACGCGTAGCGGTCTGAGCTTTTCTTAGTAAAGCGCGTCTAAATATCCCGATCCTTTTTCAGTGTGAATACGAGAACGTTTCGCAGGATTGAAAATCCCGCGAAGCAGAGCTGAGCTTACATCTTCACAAAACTTCTCCTCACCAGTTGGTCATTCACAGCTGTCAGTACATAGAATCCTGCAGGAAGCGAAGAGACATCAAATCGGTTGGACCCTGAAGTAGTGATTACCCTTGATTTTCCACTTAAATCAGTGACCTGGATAGAAGTGAATTCCGTTTCGCCAAGAAGTGACAATTCGGTATTTACCGGGTTTTCAAAACTTACTTCAAAAGCTAATTCGTTGATTCCAGCTCCCGGACCATATTTCAGTACCGTTCCTAATAAAACAGTGCAACTCGAATCGTAAATCTGGTAATTAATTAACCCTTTTGTGATGTCGTCATAGCCATCAATGATCATTGCTTCAATTCCTGCAGAGTCCAAATCACAAAAACAATTGCTTAACAAGGAGTAATTCATGTTCGTGTTATTGTTCACAGCATAATTGATGTTCCCACAAATTTCGTTGTCGTAAATCGTTGGACTGTCCTGTACATTGCTTACATTTTCAATCAATACAGCTCCCATATTATTATTGATTAAATTGTTGTGGATGTCCGCATTTACGGAAGCTTGAATGGCTAGTTCGTTGTACAAGAATTCATTGTTCGCGATTTCACACTTATAAGCGGATTGAATAGCCGTTGCATTATCCGTGAACAAACAGTTTTGTACCACTCCTTTATTTGGATAATTAAGGGCCAAACCATTGTTTAAAAATTGACAATCCGAAATGTACATGGAGTCAAAAATGTTTGCCACAAAACTGAGACCGATTTGATTATCGATAAAATCCGAGTTGGTCATAGTTAAAACAGATGCATAGGCATAAATTGAGGTCGTATTGTCTTTAAACAAACAATTATCAATCGTAAAGTTAGCCCAACCATATACCCCTACTTCATTGTCGATAAACTGACAATTGTTCAAATTTACTGATTCACCAACGGTAACCGCTTGGAAACATCGTTTGAAGGTACAATTGGTGTAATTGTAATTCGCCAATGCTGTCTCGTAAGAAAAGGGGAAATAGGCATTGGAAATCTGGAACCGATCCGCATTTAACACACCACCTTGTGAACTTGTACATATAAATCCTTGCCAAGCCACATTGTTCATCGTGTCATTCAACGCATAAATTTTAATGGGAAGGATATCCGTCCCAATGCAGTTGATTGTACCGCGCGTTTCAATGTAAATATTACTGCTCGGTTGATTGTTAATCTGAATTTCAACTCCCGGTTCTATATTTAGGGTTTTTCCTGGGAAAACTACGATAGATCCCGTTACGACGTATGGGCTACCTGCGAGCGTCCATGTGGTATTTTGGTAAATTCCACCGGATACGGAGGTTTGAGCGAAGGACTTGGCTATGCAAACAGCAAATACCAGCGAAAACACTAATTTTTGAAACATCTTTTACTTTTTCATAAAACAATACTTTGGCTGAATTGTTTGTACAATTATCAATCGATTGATCTGCACAAAAAGAAAATGAAGACGCTCTTTTTATCCTCCCTCTCCGTCATTTTTACATTCCTGATTATTTCGACCGTTGAGGCCCAGTCTACTTTCGTACCCACTTGTGATCCGAGCGGAAATTGGATTTTATTTGCCAATTATGACGGCGGAAATCTCAACATCGTGGTGGACCAAAACATCCCAAATTTAAAAATTGGAATTTGTACCTATGAACCAGTGAATGTTACCTTCAGTGGTCCCTTCGTGAATAGTGTGACGGAAGTTCTTTATGCAGGATTCAACTCCGCACAAAACAACAATAACTGCGCCTTTCCCATAACTACATCTAGTTTTACGGGCATCAATCCAGCCATTCTAACGGTGAACGTTGCGCCACCAGTAACGATCATCAGTCCACCAAACCCAAATTATTTTAACATTCCAAACGGATGGAATTCCGGCATCATTTGCCTGTATAGTTGTAACATGAATGCAAATCAAGGTGGATGTAATACGGTGGATCAAGTACTGGCCTACTTTCAATCTCAATTCGGAGGAGTACTGCGTGGATTGAATGTTCAATATAATTGTTGGGACACCAACACTCCTTTAACCATTAGTGCACAAGCAGGAAATTGTTGTGGTGCTTGTGTCCCGGATAACATTTCGTTGAATCAGACTGTGTGCAACGACCAATTTCCATATTCCTGGAATGGACTCACCTTTAATGGACCAGGAACGCAAAGTGTGACTTTGACCAATAGCGCTGGGTGTGATTCCCTCGTCACTTTAAATTTAGCAGTAAGTCCAAACGCGATTGGAACGGATATACAAACAGCATGTGGCTCGTATACATGGTTGGATGGAAATACATACACGAGCTCCACCAATACACCGCTTTACACTATTGTTGGAGGGAACGTTTATGGTTGTGATAGCACGGTCAATTTGAACTTAACCATCAATCCGATTACGTACAGCGTGCTGAATGTGGAATCTTGTGGTCCATTTGTTGCCGAAAATGGACAATTGTATTCAGAAAGTACAACCTTTACCTATACCCTTCCAAATTCCAATGGCTGCGATAGCATCGTCACCGTAAACCTGAATGTGCTTCCTGTTCCTCTTGCTTCTTTCACCAGTTCACCAGAAACACTCGAATATGGATTTTCAGAAATTCAGCTGCTCGACCTTTCATCCGGACAAATTGATGCATGGAATTGGACAGTAACAAGCGAGAATGGCTTGACGCAAACGAGCAACAGTCAAAATCCCATTTTTACCTTTGCAAGCAATACAACTGGCAACATCACATTTCAGTTAAGCGTCAGTAACAATCTTGGTTGCTCCAACGATATTACCAGTATTCTGAGTATTATCGAAGATGCTGCCATTTACATCCCCAATACCTTTAGTCCGGATGGAGATGCCTTCAATAACACCTTTCATGCGTATGGAAAAAACATCGATCCAAATCATTTCGAAATGAGTGTATTTAATCGATGGGGAGAATTGATTTTCACCAGCAAAGATCCAAGTGTCGGCTGGGATGGATCGGTTGCTGATAGAGGTTCTGCACCGGACGGCGTTTATTCGTATCAACTGTCTTATCGTTTTTTGAATCAGAGTAAAAGTGATGTCATCACTGGGCATTTGAATTTGGTTCGCTGAGAGGGAACGATGTTAGTTTAAGTAAACGACTGTCGCAACGAACGTAGACAGAAAAACAGGTTCGTTTTAGAAAATGACATGAAGATCCGTTTTGCAACTACCCCTGCGTTACGTATTCTACGTTTCTTTCTTCAAAACACATTTTATGCATTCAATCGAGCGTTTACTTCCAACAAAAATGATCTTTAAATCGTTGTTGATTTTCCTTTTTTTCTCCAATTCTTCAAAGGCACAAATTGTAAACTCAACTGTTTTAGATCAAAACAATATCAGTTGTACCCTTTTTGATGAAGGTGGGTTTTTTAATCAAGTATCTGCTGGACTTGCGGGATACGAAGTGCCAAAAGGAAGTGGATTAAGCACCATCTTTTCCGGAAGCTATTGGGTTGGTGCCGAAGATCCTCAAGGAAATTTTCACATATCTGGAAATCGATATAACGCCGGAGGAAATCAATGTAGTTTTCATTCTGGACCGATTGCGGATCCTTCATATTACGGCACCTTGAATTATAGCAACAAGTATCAAAATTCCGTTTGGAAAGTGAGTCAAGATGATATCAACTTTCATCAACAACACTATCAAAGCACAGGGTATGTCATCCCAAATTCTATTTTGAAATGGCCGGGAAATGGCGATGTTTCCATGGGTGTTGCAGCTCAACTTGCTCCGTATGTCGACATCAATCAGAACGGAATATATGAACCAAGCCTGGGGGAATACCCAGACATCCGCGGAGATGAAGCAGTGTATATCATCATGAATGACGAATCGTATTTCCCAGATGGGAATCAATTGAAAATTGAATTACACGCGATGTTTTATCAGTTTAGCACAGGTAATTACATCAATAATACAACGTTTATGAACATTCAAGTTTTTAATCGTAGTCTGGTGAATTACTTACATTATTACCAAGGAATTTATTTAGATTTTGACATTGGATTTTTTGCAGATGATTACATCGGATGCTCACCTGATAAGCAACTATTATTCGGCTACAATGGGGACGATTATGATGAAAATGACGGTGGACATTTCGGCTATGGGAATAATCCACCTTGTCAAGGAATCGTGAGTTTATCGCATCCATTGGAGAATGCCGTTGTGTTTAATTATGGTCAAGACGCCGGCGTTTATTCAGATACCTTATTTTGGTTGTTAATGCATAGTCAGTGGGGCGATAGCAGCAATTGGATCAATCCACTTACGAACCTCCCTACTCATTTTACCTTTCCTGACAATCCCAATGACACAACGGGATGGAGCGAAGAAGCTTTTAACGATATGCCCTCAGACCGTCGTGGTATGATCACCATTTACGAGACTGCTTTTCGACCAGGAACTAAAATTTGTTCCGACTATGCCTTCATTTACGATCGTTCTGGTTCGCGTCTTCAAAATGTACAAAACGTTCGGAATATCGCCGGAAGTTTATTGGCCTTGTACGCATCTAGTAATCAATTTCCATGTCAATCAAGCTCAACGAATCAAGTACCAGAACTTTTGTTAAATCCGAATGAATTAAAGGTATTTCCGAATCCATCCAATGGGGAATTTATTGTCAGTTGGGGTGAAGATCCATTGACGAAACTAATGCTGTATAATTCCCTTGGACAAATCGTTCTAGAGCACGAACTGAGTGATTCAAAAAGTACGCGTATAACGCTCGAGAATATCCCTTCTGGCGTTTACTTTCTGAAAGGATACAGCAAGAATCAAGTCTACACTAAGGAAGTCGTGGTGGAATAGATTCGAAAAATTCTTACACTAGCCATCTCGAGACTTTGAAAAACTTTACATAATCTTAATAAAGTTTGTAAAGAGTTTGATTGCGCTTTTATGCATCTTTGTTACATGAACATGATCAACCGTGAACTGAGTTGGCTATCCTTTAACGAACGAGTGCTGCAGGAAGCCATGGATCCTACTGTACCCTTGACCGAACGCATGCGTTTTCTAGGAATTTATTCCAATAACATGGATGAATTTTTCCGCGTTCGCGTGGCGAATTTGAAACGCATGTCCGTTTTAAAAAAGCAAAAAGTAGAAGGATTTAAAGGCGATGCGGAAGAATTATACCACGAAATCCGCAAGGTGGTGATGAAGCAGCAACAAAAGTTTGAACAAGCTTTCACGCTGATTCAGTCCGACTTCGAAAAGGATCAAATCTTCATGATCAACGAACAAGAAGTGAATACTGAGCAAGTATTGACCTTGAAACACTATTTCAATGAGCACTTGAAACACGTGATTTTCCCCATCATTTTGGATAAGAAAAATCCATTGCCGAAATTGCGTGATTATGCCATTTACCTTGCCGTTAAAATTGTCGAAAAGAAAAATAAAACTCGTTTTGCGCTGATCCAAATACCAAGTGATTATCCACGTTTTTATCAGTTGAAAGGTGAAAATCGAATAGATTACATTCTGATTGACGACATCATTCGTTTACAACTGAAAGAGGTGTTTTCCATTTTCGAGCCCGTTGAAGTTTCCGCATTTACCTTCAAATTTACACGTGACGCCGAATTAGACTTGGATGACGATTTATCGCTCTCCTTCTTCGAAAAGATTGAGAAAAGTTTGAAGCAACGACGCAAAGGAGATCCTGTGCGCTTTGTATACGATGCGAAAATGCCCAAAGACCTCTTGCATTTCTTGTTGAAATCGCTCGATCTCAGCATGGGAAATAATACCATTCCTGGTGGACGCTACCACAATTTCAAGGATTTTATGTCCTTCCCAGATTTTGGCATGGCGAAATACCGCTACAATCCGGAACCACCTAAAGCGCATCCTGCATTTACGCAAGGGAAAAGTCATTTGGATGTCATCTTCGAAAAAGATGTGCTCTTGCATTTTCCGTATCAAAAATTTGATCACGTTGTGGACTTATTGCGCGAAGCAGCGTTGGATCCAAAAGTAAAGGACATCAAAATCAATATTTACCGCGTAGCAAAGAATTCAGATGTCATGAATGCGCTTTTGGCTTGTGTCTTTAATGGCAAACAAGTTACTGTAGTTTTCGAACTACAAGCACGCTTCGACGAAGAAAATAACCTATGGTGGAGTAATCGATTAAAAGAATTTGGCGCCAATGTCATCTATGGTGTTCCAAATTTGAAAGTCCATTCCAAATTGATGCAAATCCGCAAAGTGAAAGATGGAAAAGACCATTTCATCACCTACATCGGAACCGGAAATTTCAATGAACGAACAGCCACTATTTATTCCGATTTGGCAATTATTACTGCGGATCGACAGATATCACAAGAGGTCAGTAAAGTTTTCGGTTTACTCGAAAACAATATGGAGCGTCACTTATTTCGGAATTTGCTCGTTTCTCCATTCAATACGCGCAGAAAACTGTTTGCTTTAATTGATAAAGAAATCAGTTTCGCGAGAGCCAAAAAACCGGCAAACATTAAAATAAAAATCAACAACCTAACGGACGTGAAAATGATTGACAAACTCTATGCAGCAAGTCAAGCAGGAGTAAAAATCGAATTAATCATTCGTGGGATTTGTTGTTTGAAACCAGGTGTAAAAGGACTTAGCGAAAACATCGAAGCCATTTCATTGGTCGACCGATATTTGGAACATGCGCGCTTTTTCATTTTCGAAAATAACGGTGAACCCGTTCACATCATTACAAGTGCAGACTGG
>Ga0228701_1000526_pt1 | contig 31324 bp, 22 predicted proteins | sample McNCre117_Aug_MG_2_FD_178017 | JGI IMG/M metagenome (GOLD analysis project Ga0228701, IMG submission 178017) | Freshwater microbial communities from McNutts Creek, Athens, Georgia, United States - 11-17_Aug_MG | ecosystem: Environmental > Aquatic > Freshwater > Creek | place: USA: Georgia... | reverse complement strand
ACACTGTAAGGCTTCATCTTCAACATGATTTACAGATTAAACAAAAAATTTCGTGACGATGGGGAGATTCGAACTCCCATACCTAAAGCGGCACTACCACCTCAAAGTAGCGTGTCTACCAATTTCACCACATCGCCAAAAACGGTTAGTAAAATTACCAAATATTTACTTACTTGCCAACAATTCAATCATTCAAAAATATCAAGTAATGGCTTTAGAACTAAGCGGAAAACTTATTAAGAAAATGTCTGAGGTTACGGGAACAGGCAGAAACGGAACAAACTGGATCAAACAAGAGTTTGTTTTAGAGACACAAGATCAATATCCTAAAAAAGTTTGCATGTCGGTATGGGGCGATAAGACCCAAGACTTAGCACCTATCCAAGAAGGTGAAATCGTGAAAGTGCAATTCAATGTGGAATCAAGAGAATATAATGAGCGCTGGTACACAGAGATTCGTGCCTACCGTTTAGATCGTTCTGGTGCGTCTGCGCCTTCACCAGCTCAAGATAATGCTGGATGGGCACCTTCAGCTCCAGCAGCTGCTGCTACAAGTGCAGCTCCTGCAAACAACTTTCCTCCATTAGCGGCGGAGAGTGGGGATGATTTACCTTTTTAAGAGGTAAGAGATAAGAATTAAGAGGTAAAAGTTTGGTTGTTTGACAGCCAATCTTTTACCTCTTTTTTATGCTTTAGAATTTATATTAATAGCTAAATTTACCACCAACCTCTTAGTTCTTCACTCTTACCTCTTAGTTAAGTGTTCCAAATTTCCCTGCCTCAAAATCATGAAACGCTTGCATGATTTCTTGTCGGGTATTCATCACAAAAGGCCCATGTGAAGCAATCGGTTCGCGAATAGGTTCGCCGCTCAGGATTAATATTTTGGAATGCTCAGTTGCTTCGATGTGAAAGGTTTCGCCTTCATTTTCGAAGAGCACAAAATGATCTACAGGCACATGCTCATCAGCATCATTGATTCGAATTTCCCCTTCAACAACGATTATACAAGTATTATAGTCCGCAGGGAAAGAGAATTCTGCTTTACCACCTGATTGCAAATGTGCATTAAATAGATGCACAGGGGTGAAAGTTGAAGCTTTGCCTTTAGTTCCTTGAAATTCACCCGCAATGACTTCCACATAGCCATTTTCAACAGGTACTTTAGGAATGCTCGCATTATCGATAGCCTGGTATTTAGGTGCTGACATTTTATCTTTGGCAGGTAAATTCACCCACAATTGCACCATTTGAAAATCACCACCCGTTTTACTGAACGACTCTTCGTGATATTCTTTGTGCAATACACCTGATGCCGCCGTCATCCATTGGACATCGCCTTCACCAATGACTCCACCACCACCGGCACTGTCATGGTGTGCTACGCGGCCTTTATAGGCAATCGTGACTGTCTCAAATCCTCTATGCGGATGTACACCTACACCTTTCAATGAATCAGATGGAGGGAAATGAAATTTGGCACCATAATCCATCATGATAAATGGAGTCATGCGATGCATGTCTAAACCATGTCGACTCGGTATAAAATTATGTACTCGAAAACCATCCCCAACAAAATGTGCGGGACCAGGAGGATATACTGCCTCAATCGCTTTAATAGCCATTTGATTTTAGTTTAATTGAAGTTCCATGGCTTGATGAACAATATCTGCTTCGATAAAAGTTCCCCCATAAGGAACAAAGCCTAATGAACGATACAAAGGCATCACATCCACCTGAGCATGTAAATAGAAATATGTTTGCTCCGGATAGCGTTGCTGAGCTTCATGAATTAAATGTCGGATCATTTCACTCGCAAAACCTTTTCCTCGAGAGTCCTTCAAGGTAGCTATGCGTTCAATTTTGATTCCTTTATTCGTATTACGTATACGTCCGGTGGAAACAGGACGCTGATTGTCAAACAATAAAAAATGAATTGCTTGCGCATCCAATTCATCAAACTCTTCGGAAGGCAAGCATTTTTGTTCATGAACAAATACTTCTGTTCGTATATCAAATACCGCTGCGATGAGCGCATCTGAATCAGCCTGAATGATTTTACTTGTCTTGCTTTCCATAAGCTTCAATAATTTTACGAACCAAACGATGACGAACGACATCTGAACCGTCTAACTCTACAAATGCGATTCCGTTGATTCCGCTCAATATCCGTTCTGCTTCACCCAAACCAGACGTTTGATTTTTGGGTAAGTCGACTTGCGATTTATCGCCCGTAATAATCGTTTTCGATTGGATGCCCATCCGAGTTAAAAACATCTTCATTTGCATAGAAGTTGTATTTTGCGCCTCATCCAATAGAATAAATGCCTTATTCAACGTTCTACCTCGCATATACGCCAAAGGAGCAATTTCAATCGTCCGATTTTCTAAATAGAACTTCAATTTCTCTGCTGGAATCATATCATCCAATGCATCATAAATCGGCCTTAAATAGGGGTCAATTTTTTCTTTTAAATCCCCTGGTAAAAAGCCTAAATTCTCTCCGGCCTCTACTGCGGGTCTGGTAATAATAATCTTTTTTACTTCTTTGTTTTTTAAGGCTTTAACTGCTAGCGCAACAGCTGTATACGTTTTTCCTGTTCCCGCTGGTCCAATTGCAAAAACGATGTCATTGCTAGCTGCAGCGTCAACCAGCTTGCGTTGGTTAGGCGTTTTGGCCTTGATCACAATCCCCTTATTTCCGAACAAAAGCACATCTTTATCTTCCACCCACGGTGTCTCCATTTCTTCCCCCGTAGGATTCAAAATAGACTCAATGTAAGCCTTCATGTGAACGGCCGTAAAAGCATTGTGCTTGTTCAAATGCTGAATACATTGATTAACGATCGCCTCGACCAAGGCCATTTGATCATCAGAACCACGAATGATTAATTGGTCACCGCGTGCAATGATTTTAGTTTGTGGAAAAGCTTCTGTCAAAAGCTGAAAATTGGAATTCGAAACCCCTAAAAATTCAATTAGGGAGATGTCCGACAAGGAAATAATTTTCTCTAACAAGTAGGCAAGATTTTAATGTGGAATGAAAGTACTAAAATAGAGAAAGATTGAAATTTTATCTCACCAACAGGGTGATATTTTTGATAAAAAATTGTAAAATTGTACTTATGGATTCGAATAACACATCGCAAACTTTCAACAAGGGCAAACAGGGTATTAATAGCTCAAATCGGTCAAATATGCCACAACGGCTAAGTGATTTAGGTTTAGGCAAATTACCTCCACAAGCGGTTGATTTAGAGGAAGCTTTGTTAGGTGCATTGATGCTTGAAAAGGAGCCTTTGGCGAACGTGATCGAATTACTTAAACCAGATAGTTTTTACAAGGAAGCTCATACCAAAATTTTCGGTGCCATCCAGGCGCTTTTTCAGCAATCACAACCGGTCGACTTATTAACGGTTAACAACCATTTAAAGTCCACTGGAGATTTAGAAAAGGCAGGAGGGACCGCTTATTTAGCTCAATTAACATCGCGGGTTAGTTCAACTTCAAACGTTGAATTTCATGCACGTATCATCATTGAGCAATACATCAAACGCCAATTGATTCATGTTTCCTCGGAAATCCAACGTTTATCGTATGAAGATACAACGGATGTGTTCCAAATTTTGGACCGCATGGAACAGGAGTTATTTACGATCGCTGAATCCAATATTCGTAAGAACTACGAAAGTATGTCAGACATTCTCTTAAAAGCCGTTGCGGAATTAGAGGAGAAGCAACAACAAAAAAGTGGTATGACTGGAGTTCCGTCTGGTTTCACAGATTTGGATCGTTTGACATCCGGTTGGCAAAAACAAGAATTAATCATCATCGCAGCACGTCCCGGTATGGGTAAAACGGCCTTTGTCGTTTCGGCTTGTCGGAACGCTGCCGTTGAGTGGGGTCATGCTGTTGCCTTATTCTCGCTGGAGATGAGTGCTGTGCAATTGGTCAATCGTATCATTTCAGCAGAAGCTGAAATTGAGGCAGAAAAGATTCGTAAAGGAAAATTAGAACCACATGAGTGGCAACAATTACATACGAAAATCAAGCGTTTATATGAGGCTCCGATCTTCGTTGATGATACACCTGCCTTATCTATTCTTGAACTTCGTGCGAAATGCCGACGTTTAAAAGCCCAAAAAGACATTAAATTAATTGTCATTGACTACTTGCAGTTGATGACCGGAGATAATGGAGGCAAAGGAGCGAGTGGTAACCGTGAACAAGAAATTGCACAAATCTCACGTGCCTTGAAGCAATTAGCCAAAGAACTTGATGTACCGGTAATCGCACTTTCGCAGTTGAACCGTTCGACGGAAACACGTGGAGGAAACAAAAAACCTCAGTTATCTGACCTTCGTGAATCGGGAGCCATTGAGCAAGATGCCGATCAGGTTATGTTCATTTACCGTCCAGAATATTACCAAATTACTGCCGACGAAAACGGAAATTCCTTAGCGGGAATGGGAGAAATTATCATGGCCAAAAACCGTTCCGGTTCATTGGATAGCGTGTGGTTGAAGTTCATCGGTAAATTCACGAAATATTGTGATTTGGATTTCCAACCGTTTGGAGGTGCTGAGGGAGGCGAAAGCTTTAACTTAAGTAATCTAGGTGATCAAACATCCAATTTTGAACAGGGTGGAGGAGATGCTGTATTCAAAGGAAGTAAAATGAATTTACCTCCGGAGCAGGATTTTGATCCGTTGAATAGCCCTTTTTAAATTAGACGTTAGACTTTGGACGTTAGACGATGGAATAATATGATTTTGTAGAGACGCGATACTTCGCGTCTTTTTTTTTAAAAAATTGACACACTAAAATGGCAAACGTCTAACGACCAACGTCTAACGACCAACGTCTAAAGTCTATAGTCTAAAAGACGCGAAGTATCGCGTCTCTACAAACTACCTCAATTTAAGTCTAACAATATTCTCCACATGATGCGTCTGTGGGAACATATCCACCGGATGTACCACATCCACCTCATAGGCTACATCCAATAAAGCTAAATCGCGCGCTTGCGTAGCTGGATTACAACTTACATAAACGATTTTTTTCGGTTTTACAGCTAAGATTTGATTGACTACATCCAAATCCATTCCCGCACGCGGAGGATCTGTGATGATAACATCCGGAGCACCATGAATTGCAATGAATTCTTCCGTTAACACCTTTTTCATGTCGCCAGCAAAGAAGGTCGCATTGGTAATCCCATTTAATTCGGCATTAATTTTTGCATCTTCTACCGCCATCTCCACATATTCTAAACCCACAACTTTTGTTGCATGTTTGGCAAGAAATAGACCAATTGTGCCCGTTCCTGTGTACAAGTCATATACAACCTCATTGCCTTGGAGGTCGGCGTATTCGCGCACCAACTGGTATAATTTCAAGGCTTGTTTGGCATTCGTTTGGAAGAAGGATTTAGGGCCAATTTGAAATTTCAAATCTTCCATCGATTCAACCATGAATGGTTTGCCATGGTAGCATACAACTTCTAAATCGTGGAAAGTGTCATTCCCTTTTTGATTAACAACATAGTTTAATGAGGTGATCATAGGGAATGAAGATTTCAAATATTCCATGACCAATTTAATTTCTTCCTCCGTTGCATAGGCGAATTGAACAGTGACCATCCATTCGTCGGTAACCGTATTTCGAATAATCAAATTACGCAAAGCGCCCTCTTGTTGGTTTTTCAATTCATAATATGAGATACCATTCGCATTAGCAAAATCACGCACACCATTACGTATCGCATTCGATGGATCTGGTTGCAGGTAACAATGTTCTACGGGTAAAATCTTATCAAAACGACCAGGAACATGGAATCCCAAGGCATTCATGTTGCCTAAATCTTCTTTTCCAATTTCATCTTCGGTCAGCCAACGCGCACAAGAAAATGTAAATTCCAGTTTATTTCGGTAATAATATGTCTCTTCAGAACCTAAAATGGGTTGAAATTCGGGCAATTTCACCTTCGCAATTCGCGTCAAATTATCTTTAACTTGTTGGGCCTTAAATGCCGTTTGCGATTCATAAGAAACATGTTGCCATTTACAACCACCGCAAATACCAAAATGGCTACAAGCAACTTCGGTACGATGTTTAGAAAGTGGCTGAATATTAATTGCTTGCGCTTGTTTAAAGCTTTTCTTCGACTTTAAAATACGCAAGTCGGCGATATCACCCGGAGCCACCGCACCTTGCACAAAAATTACTTCATCGTTCACTTTGGCAATGCATTTTGCCTCAGCGGCAAAATCCAAAATGGCGATTTGTTCCAACACCACTGGGGCTTTCTTTTCTTTTTTCTTACTCATGCTGCTAAAAATGTGCACAAAAATACGGCTTTATGTGGGCAAGCCAACCAATTCAAGATAAAACCTTAACTTCGCAAGCAAATTAATTTACATGAAGAATCAAGTAGTTATCATCACAGGAGCGAGCTCGGGTATAGGCAAAGCATTGGCATTTGAATATGGCAGACAAGGGGCGATTGTCGTAATTACAGGGCGTAATCAAACGAAGCTAAACGAAGCTGCGGCTGAATTACAAGCGGCTGACATCCAAGAGCTTGCCATTGTTTGTGATAGTAGCTCAGAGGAACAAACTCGAAAGATGATTCAAGATGTGGTCGATCGATTTGGCAGAATCGACCTATTAATCAATAACGCGGGAATATCGATGCGATCAATGTTTGAGACCGTCGACCTTCAAGTTCTTAAACAGGTCATGGACATTAATTTTTGGGGAACTGTCTATGCGACACATGCTGCCCTGCCATATTTAAAACAAAGTAAAGGAGGTATCATTGGAATCTCATCGATTGCTGGATATCGAGGTTTACCTGTTCGTACAGGCTATTCCGCTTCAAAATTTGCGATGAATGGATTTTTAGAAGCCTTACGCACCGAGTTAATTGGAACTGGCGTTCATGTATTAACGGCTTGTCCGGGATTTACGGCATCTAATATTCGAAATGCATCCTTAACAGGTGATGGAAGTATTGCTGGAGAAACGATGCGGGAGGAGGACAAAATGATGTCGGCAGAAGAAGTCGCTTTCGAAATCCGAAAAGCCTATGAAGCTAAAAAGAAAACACTTGTATTAACCTTTCAAGGTAAATTGACCGTATTTTTAAACAAATGGTTAAATAGTTTTATGGACAATTTGGTGTATAATACACTGAAAAAGGAAAAAGATAGCCCCTTAACATAAAAAGCCCTGCCAGACAAAATCCAGCAGGTGCTTAAACCCATTTAACTTACCACTCTATATTTATACTTTGACGGTCTGCAAATTGAGTTGGCTTGTAAACTCCAACATCATCGATTCGAAATAATCTTTTGCATGGTCAAATTCAGTAATCAATTGATTAAAATAAGTTCGATCAAAAACAAGGAACTTAGATTCTTCGGTTGTCATAGCTGTACACATATATTTACTCCCTTGAATTGCTTCATCTATTCCGATAAAAATTGGCTTGTTACTTAATACCAAACGTTTATTTTCATTTGGCCAATCGAGTAAAATAGAACCACATTGTAAGTAAAATACAAATTCAGCCTTCTGACCTTGTCGGAACAAAAATTCATCTGCGAGATATTTTATCTCGATCCCGCTCGCCAATACCTTTTTTCCTGTTTCCAAAAACTGTTCCATACCTTGTCATTTTGACAGCTCAAAAGTAGGAGCATTATCTGAAAAGAATTATGACAATCATCAGGTTAATTGGTGTGATTTGTCACCAAAATCCGCTAAATTTTCAATCATCTTTGTCTTCATAAGTTAATGCAATATGCTAATTGAATTAGAAAGACCATCAATAGAAACCAAAACAGCTTGCTTTCATTGTGGTGAAACTTGTGAAGATGAAATCATTCAATTCGACCAAAAATCCTTTTGTTGCCATGGATGTGAACAGGTTTACAAGTTACTTTCCGAAAATGCATTAGGCGATTATTATACTTGTGACGTTAATCCTGGCAAAGCTCCATCAGCCCAAAATTTCGACTTTCTTAATCATCCACATTTCCGAGATCAACTAATTAGTTTTTCGAATAAAGGGATTTCAAAAGTACATTTTCATTTACCAGCAATCCATTGCCGTTCTTGCCTGTATTTATTAGAGAATTTGGCCAGAATAGAGCCCGCTGTGGTAAAATCAAATCTAAATTTTGGTAAGAAGGAGTTAACGGTTTGGTTTACAGAAGACCAAATTGACCTAGGCAGTTTGGCGAGCTTATTGGCCCGTTTGGGATATGAACCTTTGATTGATTCAGGAGAGGAGCAGGCCCAACAAAAGAAGCGAACTAGCCAACAAAACCAACTCTTTTTAAAACTGGGAATAGCTGGTTTTTGTGCTGGAAACGCCATGCTTTTTAGTTTTCCGGAATATCTTGGTATAGAAGCAGGGAGCTTAAAAAGCTTGTTCGGTTATATTAACATCGCTTTAGGCTCAATTGCAGTGTTTTATTCGGGTTCTGATTATTTTACCAATGTTTGGTCGCATATAAAATTAAGAAAGTTGACAATTGAACTTCCTATTTTACTTGGGATATTGGTTGGCTATCTTCGAAGCGTTTATGAAGTATTTTCACACACGGGAGCTGGCTATATTGATTCTGTATCAGGCTTGTTATTTTTCCTATTAATAGGAAAGTGGTTCCAACAAAAATCCTTTGACTTTTTATCGTTTGAACGAAATTACAAAGCATATTTCCCTTTAGTCATCAGTAAGCTTATCAAAGGAACGGAGAAAACATGTCCTTTGGAAGAAATCGAAGTTGGCGACCATCTCGTCATTCGAAATCAAGAAATCATACCAGCTGATGCTATTTTAATCAAGGGTAAAAGTCAAATGGATTACAGTTTTGTCACAGGTGAAAGTGAATATATTACCTTAGAGCCAGGTAATTCGATGTATGCAGGTGGAAGGCACCAAGGGGAACTCATTGAGATTGAAATCAAAAAAGCATTAAATCAAAGCCATTTAACTCAATTGTGGGAGCAGCAAGCTTTTAAAGATCCCAATCATAAAACAGAAAATTGGGAGAACTTTGCGAATCAAGTAGGTGCTTATTTTACCCTTGTCTTGTTGAGCCTAGCTCTTGTGGTGGGTGTGTATTGGTTCCAGCATGATCCAAGCAAATGGCAAAATGCCGTTGTAAGTGTTTTGGTCATTGCTTGCCCATGCGCTTTGGCCATTTCATATCCATTCGCACTTGGACATGGTATTCGATGGATGGCGAAATTCAATTTCTTTATCAAGGATATTCAAGCATTCGAACGGATGTCTCAAGTGGACACCCTTGTATTTGATAAAACAGGTACCTTAACGCTCCATCAAGACGAACAACCCACATTTCATTTATTACGTGAATTAAGTCCGCAGGAAACGCGCGTCATCTTTTCAATGGTCAACCAGTCAACACATCCATTATCAAGGCAATTAACGAGGCATTTCCGTACAGAGAATATAAAAAGCACCGAGCCACTAGATTCCATGATTGAAATTCCAGGAAAGGGGATAGAAGCGCAATTGGATGGAATAAAATACCAAGTTGGTCACGCTCGCTTCACCGGTCATGCACTTGAAAAGCAACAAGATTTTATTAGATCGGAGAGTCAATTGTTCATTCGAATCGGAGATGAACCTATCGGTTATATTGAATTTCCATGGCAAAATCGGGAGGGAGTTGAATACATGATTCATGCCTTGCAAGCAAATTATGAGGTTTATATGCTTTCGGGAGATAAGCAGAGTCATGCTGGATCTTTGTTAGATTGGTTTCCTAATGAATCACATTACAAATTTGAGTGTAGTCCATTAGATAAAATGCAATTCATTCAATCGCTACAGGCTCAAGGTAAAAAAGTAGCGATGATTGGTGATGGCTTAAATGATGCGGGGGCATTAAAGCAAGCACAAGTAGGCATAGCGATATCTGAAGACCATTTGCATTTCACGCCTTCCAGTGATGCGATATTACAGGGAAAGCAACTCATTCATTTACCGATATTTCTCAAGTTTGCTCGATTTGGCCTACAGTTAATTAAGGCTAGCTTTTTACTATCCTTGGTCTATAATCTTTTTGGTTTAAGTTACGCAGTGCAAGGAACGTTATCACCACTCATTGCAGCGATTCTGATGCCAGTCAATTCACTAAGTATGCTCTTCATAGCGAACATAGGGATGAATTTGAAAGGTAGTAGCATAAAATCATATCTAGAAAAATGAAAAGGTGACCAAGGTCATAATTTTATTCCATCAAATAATTGAATTTTGATACACTAAATAATTGATTATGGAGATTATGTATATCATGATTGGATTGAGTTTACTGATGGCCATCGGCTTCTTGGCCGCATTTATTTGGTCGATACGTTCGGGCCAACAAGATGATTTAGTTACACCGAGTATGCGTATTTTATTAGAAGAAAAAGAGTACAAAAACAACAAATAAACGCTTATGAGCACAAAAACTACCACGTTAGAGCAGTTTTCTTATGATAATAAGATTGTTCGAAACTTCGCCATTGCCACGATCATTTGGGGTATCGTAGGTATGTTGGTCGGCGTAATCATCGCTACCCAACTATTTGAACCAGCGGCAAACATCACTCAATATGGTACATTTGGTCGTATTCGTCCATTACATACGAATGCGGTAATTTTTGCATTTGTTGGGAATGCCATCTTCGCGGGTGTTTATTATTCATTACAGCGATTATTGAAAGCGCGTATGTTCAGTGATTTCTTATCAAATCTCCATTTCTGGGGTTGGCAATTAATCATTGTATCGGCAGCAATAACTTTGCCATTGGGTATAACGACATCGCATGAGTATGCGGAATTAGAATGGCCTATTGACATTGCGATTACCTTGATCTGGGTGACTTTTGGTATAAACATGTTTGGTACCATCTTTAAAAGAAGAGAGCGGCATTTATATGTAGCCATTTGGTTCTATATCGCAACCTTTATTACGGTTGCTGTTTTACACTTGACGAATTCGATGCAATTGCCTATTTCGGCATTTAAGTCATATTATGTTTATGCAGGTGTACAGGATGCTTTGATTCAGTGGTGGTATGGCCACAATGCAGTTGCCTTTTTCTTAACCACACCATTCTTGGGCTTGATGTATTATTTCTTGCCTAAAATGGCTAATCGTCCGGTATATTCCTATCGTTTATCGATTCTTCACTTCTGGGCCTTGATTTTTATTTACATCTGGGCAGGCCCTCACCATTTATTGTATTCGAGCCTACCAGATTGGGCACAATCATTAGGCGTTGTGTTCTCTATTATGCTGATCGCTCCATCATGGGGAGGTATGATTAATGGCTTGTTAACATTGCGTGGCGCATGGGATCAAGTACGTGAAAATACGATCTTGAAATTCATGGTTGTGGGGATTACATGTTATGGTATGGCGACTTTCGAGGGACCGATGTTGAGTTTAAAGAACATCAATGCGATTGCCCACTTTACCGACTGGATTGTAGCACACGTTCACGTAGGAGCTTTGGGATGGAATGGTTTCTTAACCTTCGCGATGCTATACTGGTTAGTTCCTCGCATTTTCCAAACGACGCTATTCTCTGAAAAATTAGTGAAGACGCACTTCTGGATTGGTACCATTGGTATCGCATTGTATGCCATTCCGATGTATATTTCAGGATTTACGCAAGGGATGATGTGGAAGCAATTTACTGCTGAAGGCACATTGCAATACGGTAACTTTTTAGATACAACTTTACAAGTTTTGCCGATGCACATGATGCGAGCTGTGGGTGGTACTTTGTATTTAGCAGGAGCCATTATCATGGCCTACAACTTATTCAAAACCATGGCACAGGGAACATTATTAGCGAATGAAGCTGCGGAAGCAGCACCATTAGCTATCGATGAACAACCGGAAGCAGGAGCGCACTGGCACCGTTGGATTGAGCGCAAGCCGATCCAATTATTGGTTGCATCTTTGATTATGATTTTAATTGGATCTTTGGTTGAATTAATCCCAACATTCATGGTAAAATCGAATGTTCCTACGATTGAGGCAGTTCAGCCATATACATCTTTGGAATTAGAGGGACGTGATATTTACATCCGCGAGGGTTGTGTCGGTTGTCACTCGCAATTGGTTAGACCCTTCCGTTCTGAAACAGAACGTTATGGAGAATTCTCTAAATCAGGTGAATTCGTATATGATCATCCGTTCTTGTGGGGATCGAAGCGTACGGGACCCGATTTGCATCGAGAAGGTGGAAAATATCCGGATTCATGGCATTATCACCACATGCGTGAACCACAATCTATGTCACCAGGTTCGATTATGCCTCCATATGGAGCTTTATATGAACAAAGCTTAAATACATCTCAGACGCAGGACAAATTGAATGCCATGAAAAAATTGGGTGTTCCCTATACAGATGCACAAATTCAACATGCTGTGGTAGATTTAAATAAACAGGCGAAGGAGATACAAGCGCGTTTGGCTGGAGAAAAAATTAAAGTAGGGGCTGACAAAGAGATTATTGCTTTGATCGCTTATCTACAAAGATTAGGAACTGACATCGCTAAAAAATAAAGATATGTTTAAGCAATTTATATCCAATATCCCAGGGGCAGACTCCTATATGATATTCTCGTTATTAACCTTTATGGTATTTTTCACGGCTGTGGGTATCTACATGTTTTGGATGGACAGGAAACACCTGGATCGGATGAAAAACCTTCCATTTGAAAAATAAAGAAATCGGACAACAGAATTAAAATCGAATATTATGGCTTTAACATTTATGGAAATATGGCTGATTAGTTTGATCTTTTTGACAGGGATCATCATTTTGGTTGTGACTTTACAACTGAATGCAGCGTTAAAAAAACTATCTCAAGATCCTCAAGCACCTGCGGAGGAAGAATTATCATGGTGGGAAAAGTTCAAAGGATTAAAGCCACTGGAACAGGAGCGGGAGTTAATCATGGAGCATACCTATGATGGTATTGCGGAATTGGATAACCCGACGCCCCCATGGTTTATGTATTTGTTTTATTCAACAATTATTTTCGGATTGATCTATGGGGCATATTACCATGTATATCAAGATGGAAATATTCAAGAAGCTGAATACAAAACGGAAGTTGCAGCCGCCGAAAAAGCTCGAGAAGCTTACATGAAGCAATTTGCAAATTCCGTGAATGAGGACAATGTTGTCGTAGTTAAGGAAGCAAAAGATTTAACAGAAGGGTCACAGATTTATTCGACAAATTGCGTAGCTTGTCATGGTGATAAGGGTCAAGGGGGCGTAGGTCCGAACTTGACCGACAAATTTTGGATCCACGGTGGTGGGATCAAGGATTTGTTTAAAACGATCACGCATGGCGTTCCAGAGAAGGGGATGATTGCTTGGGAAAAGACACTCAATCCTTTGCAAATTCAAAAAGTAGCTTCGTATATTTTAACATTACAAGGTACTAATCCTCCAGGAGCCAAAGAACCACAAGGAGAAGAAGTAAAATAAACCTTAAAAAATATATGTATGAGAAAGAATGTCGGTAAAATGGATCGAGTAGTCAGAATCGCAATCGCAGTTGTATTATCAATTTTGGCCTATTCAAAAATTATTCCTAGCGATTTCGCACTGGGTGTTTACTTAGTTGCAGTAGTCATCGCTTTAACAGGGTTTATTCGATTTTGCCCACTCTACAAAATCTTGCACAAGAGTACCTGCCGAGAGGAACCTCCACATATTAGTTAATTAAAAAAGGTCCGGTGAAATTCGGACCTTCTTTTTTATGTCAAATTTCAATATCGATAATGATGATTTTCGCAATCATCTCTATAATCAAACCAAAGATGGTAAACGTCTATGGATCTATCCAGGACGCATAATAGGTCAGTTTTATAAACTGAGAAGCTATTTTTCCTATTTATTATTAACGCTATTATTTGGATTACCTTGGATTGAATATAAGAATCAGCCCATCTTTTTGTTTAACGTACTCGAACGCAAATTCATCTTTTGGGGAGTGCCTTTCTTTCCACAAGACTTTCATTTAGTAGCGCTCGGCTTAGTTTGTTTTCTCATCTTCATCAGTCTATTTACGGTATTATTCGGTCGAATCTGGTGCGGATGGGCATGCCCACAAACCATTTTCATGGAAATGCTCTTCCGTAAAATTGAATATTGGATCGAAGGGGATGATAAGGCTCAAAGACGCTTGAACGAATCGCCGTGGACAAATGAGAAAATTCTCAAAAAAGGCAGCAAGCATAGCTTGTTTCTCATCTTAGCTTTTGCGATATCCAACACCTTTTTAATGTACATTATTGGGAAACAAGCCTGGTTACAAATCGTATTAGGTAATCCCATCGAACATATCAAAGGGTTGATCGCGATGCTCATCTTTACGGCAGTTTTCTATTTTGTATTCGCACGCTTCAGAGAAATGGTTTGTATGGTAGTATGTCCTTACGGACGTTTACAAGGCGTATTGTTAGATAATAATTCCATACTGGTTCAATATGACCATGTACGAGGGGAACCAAGAGGAAAAGTTTCCAAAACAGAAAGCAAAGGGGATTGCATCGATTGCCACTGGTGTGTACGAGTTTGTCCTACGGGTATTGATATACGAAATGGCAGTAACCAACTCGAATGCATCGGGTGTACAGCTTGCATTGATGCCTGCGATGCGGTCATGGAAAAGATCGATAAACCGCAAGGTCTAATCCGCTATGATTCGTTGAACGGTGTGAATACAGGCACAAAGTTAAAATTCACAACTCGAATAGGAGCCTACACGGGTGTTTTAGTACTGATTATTGGGGTTTTGGTATTCATGCTGGCCACCCGAAGAAACTGGGAATCCACCTTATTGCGTACACCAGGAATGACATTCCAAGTGGATGAAAAATTGCATACGGTGAGCAATATTTATAATTTAGAAATTCTGAATAAATCGATGGAGGACCAAGTGTTTGAGGTGCATGTCGACAAGCCGCTTGAACTTATTTGGATAGGTAAGGGGATAGGCAACATTGAAAAAGGAAAACAGGTCAAAACCGAGTTTTTCATTAAGGCGAAAATAGGTACTTGGAAGCAAGGCGAAAAAATCCCTATTCACATCCGAAATGATCAAGGACAAGAAGAAACATTAAAAACTAGCTTTATTCAACCAGATGAGTAATAATCAACAAAAGAAGGGGTTTCATTGGGGACATGGAATCATTATCACATTCGTCCTATTCGGTGCATTCATGGCCTATTTTTACATCAATATGTCGCACGAAAAGATCGAATTAGTGGGTGAAAACTATTATGCGGACGGACAGGCGTACCAAGCAAAGATTAACCTTCAGAATCAAGCGATACCTGCGGCCCAACAAATTCAGGTAAAATCTATTGCGAATGATCAGTTTATCTTGATCCAATTACCAACAGGGTGTGATTCTGCCAACGTACAATTTTTTAGACCCTCCAATGCAGCGCAAGACAAAACGGTAAAATGGATTTCAAAAGACGGTTTAAACTGGACTTTCCCTACGGATTTTTTAGTTGAAGGACCTTGGAAACGTAGTATCAGCTGGTCCGTTGCTGGAAAATCCTATTTACAAGAAGATCGAATTTTCATCTCTAAAAAGTAATGAATTCCTGGTATTATGCTTTTTTTATTGGATTAGCGGGCAGTTGGCATTGTGCTATCATGTGTGGACCGCTTATGCAACAAATTGAGCAAAGGAGTAATCAAACGGGACGGATGCTGATCTATACACTTGGCCGACTATTCATGTATGGAATTTTGGGTTTTTCCGTCGCTAAACTCGGTTCCATTTGGCTATTCCCTTCATGGTGGCACTTTTATTATGTATTTGCGGGACTGGTGCTCGTGCTATTACTAAGTAAAAAATTAAGTGACAATCTATTTATGCTACTGCATAAGTCGGTGGGCCAAAAACTTATTCAACTAGGTAAAAAGCTAGGTGCAATGGGGTACTTTTTCCTGGGAATGAGCAATGGATTATTGCCTTGTGGACTTGTCATAGGAGGCCTAAGTATTGCATTGTTGCAATCAAATGCTTGGCTAGGAGCCTTAAGCATGCTTTCCTTTGGAATTGCAACCTTACCCGCGTTAAAATTAAGTCTTTGGGGTATTCAAAAAATCACCCGTTTTAGCGCGGTATTTCAATATTTAGGTTGGGGCATCGCATTTCTATTGCTCTTTCGGGGGGCATGGGGAATTGCCATGACGCAATCGGCTTATTTACAGCATTCGCCCTTAAGCCCAATCATTTGCCATCCTTTTTCTTAGAATTTCAAATTCGCGAGAAGCTCAGGTTTGAGAATGGTCATTTCGGCACCTTTGACATCGATTAGGCCTTCCTTTTTGAAATCACTTAATGTACGTATAACGGATTCAGTAGCCGTTCCAACGCGTGAAGCTAGGTCTTCGCGGGAAAGCCGCATGATAACGGGACCATCCGCTGAATCGCCATAGGTTTTGACTAACTCAACCAAAGCTTGTGCAACGCGTTTGCGGAGCGATTGATAAGCCATGGAGAATAATATGGATTCGTTTTTCAACAAATATCCAGTCAATGCTTTCCGGAAATGAATCTCGATATGAATATTATCGTGTAATTTTTCCTTGAATTCGCGCACAGGAATACTTGAAATTTGGACTTCTTCTAAGGCTTCTGCTGATTCACGGTACAATTGATTTTCAAGAATATCCACAAAGCCAAAAAATTCGCCGGGCTTAACGAATGAAGTGATAAAATATTTACCTTCTCGATTCGTATGATAGGTTTTTACTTTCCCTTTTACCAAATAATACAAACGATTGGGGGAATCACCTTCGGAATAGATGATGGATTTTTTAGATAGGATCTGTTGTTTCTTCTCAGCATTGAAGTGCTCAAAATCCAAAAAAGCCAATGCTTCTTCAGCAAATGCTAATTCTGCATGATTCATTTGGGAATCTGGGCTGACTGTGGGGCGCTGTTTCTTCAGACGAGATTCAATGGCTTTGAGAAGCTCAACTTCTTGAAAAGGTTTAGTCAAATAGTCATCAGCACCCATTTCCATGCCTTTTCGCATGTCCGCCCGATCCGTTTTGGCAGTTAGGAAAATGAATGGAATGCGAGCTAATTCCGGTTGATTAGAAAAGACCTGCAAAACACCAAAACCATCTAAATTGGGCATCATGATATCACAGATTACGACATCGGGTAAAATGCTTTTAGCTAAACGCACTCCTTCTATTCCGTCGGACGCTGTCTCGACCTGATAACCTGATAATTCCAATAATTCAGCCGTATTCTCACGAATATCGACATTATCTTCAATGATGAGTATTTTAGTTGGCATAGCTTAATCGGGGTAATGAGATGGTCAATGTTGTTCCTAATCCAAGTTCACTTCGTAATTTCAATTCTCCTCCGAGCAGTCGCATGTAGCGATCCATTAGGTGAAGACCTAGTCCGGTTCCGGGGATAACATTCGCGTTTCCACCACGGAAGAAGCGTTCAAATAAGTGTTTTTGATCGGCTTCGCTAATCCCAATTCCTTGGTCGATGATTTCCATGTAAAGTGATTGACCCTGCATGGAAGCTTTCAAGAAAACGTCTTTTTGCGAGAATTTAAGCGCATTTGATAATCCGTTCAACAGGACCTTACGCAACATCGAGGTATCCGAGACAAAATCATTTAAATCATCTTCAAGGCTCAGGGAAATTTGTTGGCCCGGCCTACGCATCCCATCTACTTCGGTGACTAAATCACTTAAGAATTCGCTTACGACAAATGTATCAGGTCGAACTTCAACTTTACCAGCTTCTAATTTGCCTACCGACAAAAATTCTTCGAGTATTTCTGTCAAATGGGCGACGGATGATTTAATTCGTTGGATGTGTTGGCTTCGTTTGGGTTGGTCTTCTAACAGCACGTATTTCTCAATCAGAGAAGCAGACGAAAGGATGGAGGTTAGTGGAGTTCTAAATTCATGCGAAGCCATGGAGACAAAACGCGTTTTGAGGTCACCTAACTCAATTTCCTTTTGAAGAGACAATTCCAATTCTTTGGTTTGAATCTCTAATTTTTCGAGGGTATTTTGTAGTGCTTGGGTACGGGATTCTACTTCAGCTTCGAGCGATTCGTTCAATTGGTTAATTTCTTGATTTCGCAAAATTAATTCCATTTCCACTTTGCGCTTGAGTGTTACGTCGCTGACAAAAGCGATGTAATATATTTGGTCGCCGGATTTAAAGTGGCTTAAAGAAATTTCAATGGGAAAGAGGGATTCGTCTTTGCGTTTGGCTTTCAGGTCAAGACCTACGCCCATAGGACGAGAGACAGGACTGTGATTAATTTTACTTAAATGGCCTTCATGTTTATGCTTCAGGTGATTAGGAATTAAAATAGATATATTTTGGCCTAATAATTCCGCTTCAGAATATCCGAAGAGTCGGTGCGCAAACTCATTTGAAAGAATCATTTCAAAAGAGGCGTTGGTGACGATAATACCGATGGCTGCCTCGTGAAAAATGGCTTCAAAATGCGCAGGAAGAGGGAATAAAGCTGATGACATACAACGTGATTAGCCTTCAATTTACAAAATTTAAAAGCATGGGGCAAAAAAAAAGCTAACTCTCAAAGAGAATTAGCTTTCGGGGATTCCTAGTTCTAAAAATAGCTTAAAATATTATAATTCCTTAATTAATATCATGGTAGTAGGCTTCCCTTTTTGGGTAATGTGTAAAATATATTGTCCGGATCTCATTGTTCCTAAATTCGTTACATCAATTTGTTTCGTGAGGTTTGGAAATGATTTTTCATAGATAGGGTTCCCCACCAAATCATAAATTGAAATTTGCGTAGGGTAATCGACCTCCTCAGATAACGAGATGGTCACCTGGTCAAGGAACGGATTAGGATATGCCGTAAAAGTGATCATTGCATCTGGATCTTTGTTCGTATTAGTTACCGAGGCAATGGGTTGCGTTTTATAACTTACACCAAATCCGGGTTGTTTAAACCCCTGTCTAATGGCTAATTTCCCGTTCGAATAGGTCCCAGCAACGCTGGTTTGCCCAACCACATGCGAAAAATACTGGCCATTTAACATTTTGGTGGCGCCCCCGCCGCTTAAAGTTGAGTTCATCAACTTTTGAGCGTGAGCGCTTAAACCAATTATTAAACAGAGAGTAAAAAGTGTTATGAGCTTTTTCATGGTGTTATTAGTAAATACTAATTGCTTCACTATTGTTTGAAATATTTGTTACCCTAAAATATAATACGCGGGAGGTTCCTTTACCTATCGTAATAGTTCCACTTTGTATTGTATTTCCCTCACCTGAAGTGGTAGACATTTGGTAGTCCTGAGTTGTAGAGGTATTAACTACCAATAGCGTAAATATATCTCCAACAGTAGCATTAGGTAAGGCTTGAACTAATCCTGTAGAACCTTTTGCTGAGGGAATAATTAATTTTTTACCACTTGCACCAGGATCCCAGACATATATTCCTGCATCGAAAATGATTGTATTAGTCAACGTCACATCACTTGATGAGGTTGATTTGGTTGGTGTAGTTGGCTTATTAACTGTGAATCTTGCATTACCAATTCTTACCCCATTGCCATTAGAAGTTCCTGCTGCACCAACAGTTACAGTCGTTGCTTCTAAGGTTGACTTCACAAAAGCAGTCGTGGCAACTTGAGTAGTATTGGTACCAACAGAAGCCGTAGGAGCAAGAGGAGTACCTGTAAACGTAGGCGAAGCTAAATCAGCTTTTAATGCGTCCTCTCTGTCCACATATGCTGTAGTAGCTAAACTTGTAGAGTTATTATCAGCACTTTGAGTTACTCCTGTAGTTCCAGTTGGTAAAGCAGGATTACCTGTAAATGTCGGCGAATCAAGTGACGCTTTCGCAGAAACGGCATTGGCTACATAAGCCGTGGTAGCAATTTGCGTAGAGTTTGTTCCAGCAGCTGCCGTAGGAGCAGTAGGTGTTCCGGTTAATGCTGGCGATGCTAAAGGTGCTTTGGTCGCATCAGCATTATCTACATAGGCTGTCGTTGCTAATTTAGTCGAGTTGTCATTAGCAACCTGTGTAATCCCTGAAGCACTAGCAATTGCCGCATCTACCGTCGATTTAACAAACGCTGTCGTTGCCACTTGCGTCGTATTAGTTCCCAAAGCAGCCGTTGGAGCAGCAGGTAAACCTGTAAAAGTTGGTGATGCTAAAGGTGCTTTTGTGCTGATAGAATTATCAACATAAGCTTTGTTCACCTTTGCCGCCAAAGCGCGTGTGACAAACAAAGTACTTGCGACACTTGAAGTTGAGTCCCCTAAATTTTGAGTCACCGCAATAGTCCCAGTAGGCAAAGAAGGTGTTCCTGTAAATACCGGTGAAGCTAACGTAGCTCTCAAAGCAACCGAGTTATCAACATACGCTTTACTTACTTTAGAGGCTAATCCATCTTTCACAAATTTCGTTGTTGCAATTGTAGCTGAACTGTCATTCGAAGCTGCAGTTGGCGCTGATGGGACACCTATGAAAGTTGGTGAAGCCAAGTTCGCCTTCAAAGCATTTACTCCATCCACATAAGCTTTATTCGTTTTTGACACGATCAAAGATTTGACAAATGCCGTCGAAGCAATAACATTCGAACTATCTGAAGCTAAAGCCGTTGGTGCTGAAGGTGATCCTGTAAAAATAGGAGAGACTAAATTCGCTTTTGCAAGGACTGCGTTATCCACATAAATCTTGCTGGTCTTAGCCACCAAACCTTTGGCAACAAATTCTGTCGTCGCAATTTTTGTAGATGAATCTCCCAAAGCTTGCGTTGAAGCTGCAATAGCTGTCGCAGCAGTACCTGTCGTATTTTGATTCAAAACAGGGAAGTCGGCGGCTACGGCAACTGTTGGAATTCCCGTCCCTGAAGTATTTTTCAGGATACCTGTACCTAATCCGGCTAAAGAAACACCGTTAATTTTCGTAACAATCGTTGCATTTTGCGTTCCTGAAACATCACCTCCCAAATTTCCTGTGAATCCAACTGCGTTACCTAAACTATAATTAGGAATATTCAATGTTGAACCTATTAATGTAGCGGCACCGCTTGAACCTGTTGAGCTTAGCGTAATCGCATTTTGTTTGGCATTAAATGTATTCCAATCGGTGGATGCCAACAAACCGTTCGTATTTGTGTTGGCGATCGATACACGAGCAGTCAAATCGGCCGGTAAATTTGCCAAAGGAAGAATTCCTGTTACTTTAGACGTAAGGTCGATTCCGCCGGCCAACATACCATTGGTAACTTTTCCTGTACCGATTGTTGCAATTCCACTTACGTTATCCGAGCCATCAAATGCTGAACTAGTCCAAGTTACATCTCCGGTCATGCCGATTGTTTTGGCATTTGCTAATTTCGTTGCTGTACTTGCATTACCCGTTAAAGCACCTGTGAAATTTGAAGCAGAAATGGAAGTCAAACCCGTTAAGATTGTTGTCGTAGCACCTAAATCCAATTGCGTCGAACCGATTGATACAGATTTATTGACAAGGTCTTCATTCGTTACGGTTCCATTAATAATCTCTGTCGATCCAATGGCATTTGAGCCAATCGTCGTGATTCCTGCTTCGTTGATTGTCACATCACCCGACATCGCAACTGCCGCGGCAACATTCGATGCGTCTCCGACGATAATATTTCCACTTGTTAATGAAGAACCAACGGTAGAAACACCAGCAGAAAGGGTTGTTTGAAGCGTAGAAAGGCTAGCGTCAACTTTCTTAGAGAGCGCTAAACGAGCTGCTGACTCTTTTGCAATATCTGTTTCTCTAGCGTTAGCTTCTGCCAAAATCGCATTCGCATTGGCATTAATCGATGCCGTATTTGTAGCTAATTTTGCTTCATGCGCAGCAATCGACGCGTTGTTATCAGCAATAGAAGCAGCATGTGAAGATAAACTTGCATCAATCGCTACATTCTTAGCATCTTGGGAACTTTTGTTTGAATTAATTGCGGCAGTATTTGCGGCAATCGTTGAACCCTGAGCAGATATATCAGCAGCATGACTTGTCAAACGATCTTCGATCTCAGAATTCTTCGAATCCTGTGCTAATTTATTGTTGGCAATTAAAGTACCCTGAGAAGTCAATTGACCCTCAATAGTCGTATTCTTTGCGTCTTGAGCACTTTTATTCGCGCTAATTTCAGCTGTATTGGAAGCGATAGCCGATCCATGTGTTGCGATTTCAGCCGCTTGACTAGATAGACTACCTTCAAACACGGTGTTTTTAGTATCTTGTGCTGATTTATTGTTGGCAATTGCATTACCTTGGGAAACCATTAGAGCATCCAATGCTGCATTTTTTGTATCCTGGCTATTTTTATTGGCCAAAATAGCAGCTGAATTCGAAGCAATAGAAGATGCATGTGAGGCAATATCCGAAGCTTGGCTGGTCAATCGGCCATCAATTTCCGAATTCTTACTATCCTGTGCATTTTTATTAGATAGGATAGAAGCCGTATTCGTTGCAATAGCAGCACTGTGAGCTGTTATATCAGCAGCCTGGTTTGTCAATCGGCCATCTATTTCTGCATTTTTCGTATCCTGTGCATTTTTAGCCGCTAACATGGCAGCTTCACGATCGGACTTCTCAGTTGCAATTCCAGCAACACGTGCAGCACTTTCCGTAGAAACAGCTGATTCACGAGCCAATTTCTCGGCGTTAATCGCCGACTCACGATCTGATTTTTCAGATGCCAATGCAGCTATACGTGCAGCACTTTCCGTAGAAATAGCAGATTCACGAGCTAATTTCTCAGCATTAATCGCCGACTCACGATCTGATTTTTCAGATGCTAGTGCAGAAGCCTGGCTAGTCAACTTGCCATCGATTTCTGTGTTCTTTGCATCCTGAGCTAATTTATTCGAATTGATTGTTGATTCATGCGTAGCAATTTTGGAATCCAAATCAGCATTCTTTGTATCCTGTGAATTCTTGGCAGCTAACATGGCAGCCTCGCGATTAGATTTCTCCGTTGCTAAACCAGCAATACGTGCAGCACTTTCCGTTGAAATAGCAGATTCACGAGCTAATTTCTCAGCATTAATCGCCGACTCACGATCTGATTTTTCAGTTGCCAAAGCAGTAACACGTGCAGCACTTTCCGTAGAAATAGCAGATTCACGAGCTAATTTCTCAGCATTAATCGCCGACTCACGATCTGATTTTTCAGTTGCCAAAGCAGTAACACGTGCAGCACTTTCCGTTGAAATAGCAGATTCACGAGCTAATTTCTCAGCATTAATCGCCGACTCACGATCTGATTTTTCAGTTGCTAGGGCAGAAGCCTGGCTAGTCAACTTGCCATCAAATTCTGTGTTCTTTGTATCCTGAGCTAATTTATTCGAATTGATTGTTGATTCATGCGTAGCAATTTTGGAATCCAAATCAGCATTCTTCGTATCCTGTGCATTTTTAGCCGCTAACATAGCAGCCTCTCGATCCGATTTTTCAGTTGCAATTCCAGCAACACGTGCAGCACTTTCCGTAGAAATAGCAGATTCACGAGCTAATTTCTCGGCAATAATCGCCGACTCACGATCTGATTTTTCAGTTGCTAGGCCAGAAGCCTGGCTAGTCAACTTGCCATCAAATTCTGTGTTCTTTGTATCCTGAGCTAGTTTATTTGAAATGATTGTTGATTCATGCGTAGCAATTTTGGAATCCAAATCAGCGTTCTTCGAATCCTGTGCATTTTTGGCCGCTAACAAAGCTGCTTCGCGATCAGACTTCTCAGTTGCTAAACCAGCAACACGCGCAGCACTTTCCGTAGAAATAGCAGATTCACGAGCTAATTTTTCAGCATTTAAAGCAGCCTCGCGATCTAATTTCTCAGACGCTAAACCAGCAACACGTGCAGCACTTTCAGTGGAGATGGCTGTTTCACGAGCTAATTTCTCGGCATTAACTGCAGCCTCCCTATCTGATTTTTCAGTTGCTAGGGCAGAAGCCTGGCTGGTTAACTTGCCATCGATTTCTGTGTTCTTTGTATCCTGAGCTAATCTATTCGAATTGATTGTTGATTCATGCGATGCAATTTTCGAATCTAAATCAGCATTCTTCGTATCCTGTGTATTTTTAGCCGCTAACATGGCAGCTTCACGATCCGACTTCTCTGTTGCAATTCCAGCAACTCGTGCAGCACTTTCTGTTGAAATAGCTGACTCGCGAGCCGTACGCTCAGCTGAAATTGCCGTTTCGCGCGCTATTTTTTCAGCATCAAGTGCCGATTTTACATCACCATTTGCAACCGTTAAATTAGCAATAGCGGCATCACGATCTGATTTTTCTTTTGCTAAACCAGCTACTCGAGCTTCACTTTCAATTGAAATAGATTTTTCACGAGCTAATTTCTCAGCATTTACCGCATCCTCGCGATCAGACTTCTCAGTTGCTAGCGCAGAAGCTTGGCTAGTAAACTTGCCATCAAATTCTGTGTTTTTAGCGTCCTGAGCTAATTTATTCGAACTGATAGTTGATTCATGTGCAGCAATTTTAGAATCCAAATCAGCATTCTTCGTGTCTTGTGCATTTTTAGCAGCTAACATAGCAGATTCACGATCCGACTTCTCTGTTGCAATTCCTGCAACTCGTGCAGCACTTTCCGTTGAAATAGCAGACTCACGAGCCGTACGCTCCGCAGAAATTGCCGTTTCGCGATCGGATTTCTCTAATGCTATTGCAGATGCCTGGCTTGTAAACTTGCCATCGATTTCTGTGTTTTTAGCATCCTGAGCCAATTTATTCGAACTGATTGTTGATTCATGTGTAGCAATTTTTGAATCCAAATCAGCATTCTTCGTGTCTTGTGCATTTTTAGCAGCCAACATAGCAGCTTCTCGATCCGACTTCTCTGTTGCAATACCAGCAACTCGAGCAGCACTCTCTGATGAAATAGCTGTTTCACGAGCTAATTTCTCTGCATTAATAGCAGCCTCGCGATCTGATTTTTCAGATGCTAATGAAGCAACTCGCGCAGCACCCTCAGCTGAAATAGCCGTTTCACGAGCTAATTTCTCTGCATTAATAGCAGCCTCGCGATCCGATTTTTCAGATGCTAAGGCAGATGCTTGGCTAGTAAACTTGCCATCGATTTCGGTGTTCTTGGCATCCTGAGCGTGTTTATTCGAATTGATTGTTGATTCGTGCGTAGCAATTTTTGAATCCAAATCAGCGTTCTTCGTATCCTGTGCATTTTTAGCTGCTAACATAGCCGCCTCACGATCCGATTTCTCTGTAGATAGGGCAGAAGCCTGGTTTGATAATTTCCCTTCTAATTCTGTGTTCTTAGCATCTTGGAAAGTTTTGTTCGAATTGACCAAAGTCGAAGTAGCCTTTATCGCAGATTCATGTTCCTCATCTTTGTCATAAGAACGTTTTTTCTCAGCTGAAATCTCATCTCCCAAGCCATTTTCACGTCCTATCGCACGATTCTTTTCATCCTCAATTTCCTTGTGCGTGCCCTCATCGCCAGATTTAACTAACGTGGTGGCATAATCAACAAGTGATTTCACTGTCGGATATTTCGTATCAGAATCCTTATCCTCCAAAACGTTTTTAGACTTATTCGCCAGATCTTCTTTCAATGCCTCTTTCGCCAAAGCACGCGTTTCCTCCGCTTTAACCAAGCTTTCTGTGTTGGAAGTTTGAGCGTCCACATAAGTCTTTACCGACTTTACCGTTGGGTATTTGTCATCAGAATCTTTATCGGTTGTAACGTCCTTCGACTTGTTCGCCAAATCCTCTTTCAAAGCCTCTTTCGCCAAAGCACGAGTTTCCTCCGCTTTAACCAAGCTTTCTGTGTTGGAAGTTTGAGCGTCCACATAAGTCTTTACCGACTTTACCGTTGGGTATTTGTCATCAGAATCTTTATCGGTTGTAACGTCCTTCGACTTGTTCGCCAAATCCTCTTTCAAAGCCTCTTTCGCCAAAGCACGAGTTTCCTCCGTTTTAACCAAGCTTTCTGTGTTGGAAGTTTGGGCGTCCACATAAGTCTTCACCGACTTAACCGTAGGGTATTTATCATCCGAATCTTTATCCGTTGTTACGTCTTTCGACTTATTCGCCAGATCTTCTTTGGTATCCTCAGCATTCATTGCACGTACTTTTTCAGCTTCTACTAATCCTTCATTTGAAATTGATTTTGTATCGATGTAACTTTTTACGGATTTGATGGTTGGGTATTTTTCATCTGAATCAGCATACTTGACAAAATCATTTGTTTTGTTCGACAAAGACTCTTTTTTATCAAATTCAGATTGTGCGGCTATTGAAATAGGCTTATTCGCATCAGAGGTATTATCAACAAGATTGATTTCTAAGTTTTCACGAGCTCCAGCTTTCGTAGAAGCACCCGTTCCACCATTAACTAAACTTAATTCGCCTGTTAATTTTGAAGCTGAAACTGATTTAATTTTCGCATCAGTCACATTCTCATTCAAAATTTTGGCAGTCGTGATTGCATCTGTTTTTACTTCAGGAGCATCATATGTACCGCTCAAATCACCTTTCAATTGGATCAAACCGGCATCTGTGCTTGTCGCATTCGGCAACGTAATTGAACTTGATTTCTCCCCACCACCTAGTGTAATGACATTTTTCGCATCATTTAAACTGATGGACTGCTTCTCTACAGTTAACGAATTAATCGTAGCATCATTTACGAATTTACGTACCGCCAAAACAGTTGGGAACAAATTGACATTTGTCTCATCCGCTTTGATTTCATCTGTTTTATTCGCTGAATTCTCTTTGTTTGCCAAACCAGGAACCGTTGGATTATCCGATGTTCCTCCCAAATCACCCTTCAACTGCACTAAACCAGCTAAAGTACTCGAAGCATTTGGCAAAGTGATAGAGCTTGGCGATTCTCCGCCAGTTAAGGAAATCACATTTTTTGCATCATTCAGTGCGATCACTTGTTTCTCAACGGTCAACGAGTTGATAGTCGCATCATTCACAAATTTCTTAACTGCTAAGACCGAAGGAAATAAATTGGCATTCGTTTCATCCTGCTTAATTACATCCGTTTTGTTAGATTTCTCCTCTTTGGCACTGATGTCAGCCGCAAGACTTTTTCCGAGTGTGGTTTCATCCACGTAATCTTTAATTGCTTTAACAGTAGGATATTTGTCATTCGATGTTCCATCCGAAATCACATTGGTCGATTTATTAGCGACATCTTCTTTGCCATCAATGATGAGTTGCACATCAGAACTTAACGCAGCTTCGGTCACAAATTGCTTGACTGCGGCCACTGTTGGATAATTTACATTCGGATTTTTATCCGTTTTGATATTGACAGATTTGTTTTGTTTATCCTCTTTTCCATCAACAGTTGTTTGTAAGGCAATTCCTAAGGTAGCTTGATCCACATATTCTTTAACCGCCTTAACAGAAGGATATTTGTCATTACTGTTTTTATCCGATTGTACGCTGGTCGATTTATTTCCCAAATTTTCGTAGCTATTTGCAACAGCTTCTACTTTCGCTTGGGTGATGACCATTTGATTGGTAACATTCGTGATTTGATTTCCTTGATTTGTGATTTGATTACCTTGATTAGTAACCGTCACGGAAATATCACCAAGCTTTTGATTGGTTTGGGCAATTACCTTCTCATTATCTGAAATAGCTTGATTAACAATCAAAAACTTAGAAATCGCATCTTTTTGATTTTGATCAATTTCATTTTTGATTGGATCCAAATCCTTGTTGACAATATAACCTACGTCATTATTAAAGTAGGAGAGGGTAGTGGGTGTATCACGCACATTTTTGTACTCAACAGATTCCGCATATAAAGCATAAGCTGTGTAATTAAAAGGCTGAACACTAGCAGTTGAAAAGTTCTTTCCAGCATCAAAACTCAAATCGACACGTAATTGCTTAACATTCGCATCCCATTTGATCGCATCAAAAGTTCGATAGGTAGCCGTAGTCGCCTGCGTCGCTAAACCGGAAGCAGAACCAATTAAACCATTACCAATCGTCAAATTGATTAAACCATATTCATCCGTAGTTGCTTGGTGAAATTCTTCATAATCGACTGAACCCGATTTGGACAAAAGGGTAAAGCGAACGTTGACCTTTCCGTTCTTAAGAGGCTGGCCAGTAATCGATGTACCAGGAATCTCAATAGGCTTGGGATCCATGATAACAGCTTGATAATTAAGGCTTTTCGTTTGCCCATAGGACAAAATGGGAAAAGCCAAGAGACAGATTAAACGTAGATAATTTTTCATGTTTTTAGAACGTTTGGGTAATTACTTAGAAATCTTAATACCAAAACTGATGGTATCATTGAGGAAATTTAAAGTTGGCTTCCCAACTTGATTAGGGTGAAAAGTTTGCATTCGATTGTATTCCAAAAATGCGCTAATGCGATCATTTAGTTTTTTATGTACTTGAGTAGACAAACCTGCAAATAGCTGAATATCAGCGAATTGGCTATCTTTAGTTAAATCAATATATCGGCTAGCTAATGCTTGGTTTCCCTGAATTAATTTAAAGCCAGCAAGTCTACTGTGAAGACTAACAGACCATTTTTTAAAGGAAGGCGAGTAGATCCCCAAGCCTCCAGACAATCCGACATAATTTGTTTGATAGGAAAAGGCGATGTTTTGATCATCACCTACCGCATTGATTTGATTGGCTTCTACCTGTACATCTAAATGCACTAAGGATAAGAATTTTGCTAATCCCTGTCGCTGTGAAAAATAAATGGCCTTTTTACTCGAAGAACTGTAATTATTCGTCGTATCCAACAATAGAAATTCTGATCCGATTTGAAATCTAGATCCAGAACCTCTTTTTAGGAAATCCACGTCAACACCATCTGAATTTTTAAACAGATAGGTTGAAACATTAGTCCCTACAGACAAATTGTAGCTCTGGGCTTTTATGTCACCAATAATCCCGCACACAATCGCGAAGGCTATTAGCATCAAAACCAAAGCTTTGATGTAAAAGAGTGAAATTTTCATTGCGTAATTTTTTTAAGTTTTTAGAACAGTTAAGTCGTCGGACGAGAGCCAAAGAATTATGAACTCTTTTATCTCATTCGTTGAGACAAACCTACAGTAATAAAAAAGGCCCTAAAAGCGCTAAAAATGTGTGTTTTGGACTAAAACTAAAATCTAGTACATGAGATTAAGTACATGAGATTTAAAGAGGGGCGCTGTACTGTATTTTATTGAAAGCAAGTCCAAAAAAATATATAGGTAAACGTGATATCACATTGTTTCGTTAAAAAAAATGAGATGTGTCAGGTATTGGAAAGGGAATTAATTCCAATTATTTGATAAAATAGGCTTGTATTGAAACAAAAACTGATCGAAAATCCGCTAAAACGAAGCAATTTGCTTTAAAATCTGCCCATTTAAGCGCTATTATTTGCTTAAAATTCCGCAAATCGCTGTAAGCTGGGAGTTATTAATTACTTATTATTGACTAAAAAACCATAAACAATCGTTTTTCAGATTCCTACTTCAAAATTTTGTTCGTTAAAACACCCAATAAAGCAGCCCAGCTGTAAGCAAAATGACAGGTATAAGCCCTTGAGAATCGAATATTTGCAGACTAAGAAAGAATTTATCTGAAATTGGGGAAGCAAATTGAACATTAGACATTGAACATTAGACATTGGTCATTTGACTTTGGATCTTGGATTTAAAACCATTAATGTAGAGACGCGATACCTCGCGTCTGTTTATAATGAAGAGTGAAGAGTGAAGGAAAGCTCCAGACTTAGGACTGCAGACTTCGGACTATGGACTCCGGGAATTCGGATTACAGACTTCGGACTACAGACTTCGGACTACAGACTTCTGACTCCGGACTATGGACATCGGACTTCGGACTATTATATACATGAAAAAATCCCTTTCAATAGCACATCGAAAGGGATTCGCGAATAAAATCTAATAATTACACTAACTAAAGCCTAGTGTTATAACCATCGAGTCCTGGTGAACACTTTTTAAATATTCTGAAGGGGTTAAGCCTGTCTTTTTTCTAAACGAATTGACAAAATTCGACCTAGAGAGAAATCCACACGTATAGGCTATGGATTCTAAGGTTAGATTTTTAGCCTTTCCATCTTTTATTAATTCCATAGCATATTCGATCCGCGCATTATTTTTCCAATCATTAAAATTAATCCCAAGGTAATTATTGTAGTAAGCGGTTAATTGATGATAGGGAATATTAGTATCCTGGGTAATAATAGATAATGTAAAACCCGGTTGGAGGTAAGGCTTTTGCTGAAAATACTCAGCTAATTTGCGCGAGATCATTACATTGGTACTATCTGAATCAGAAGATTCAGCGACCAAATTACGGATAGGCGCTTGTGCATAGTCATTAAATACCAGTTTCTCCGGCGCGTATTCCTTTTTGATAATCTTTCTACGAATCCCTCCATACACCACACGTGGGAAAAAGAAAATGGAAGAATTCAAAAACAACAAAAACAAAGTCGGCACAAGCATAAACAACTTTACCTCATTCACATCCTGAACTTTGTATGCGCCATGCTGCGCAAAAAGGCCAATTAAAAAGGATGTCAAAAAATTCATGCCGGCACAAATAATCAAAAGCAAGTACCAATTCAAATTGGATTGGGAATTTGATTTTTCATTTGCGATGAAATGATCCTTATGATTGAGGTAAATTTTTAAAGCGGCAAAGCAATAGATAAAACCAATAAAAGGTCTAAACAACAAATTATATTGAATTGGAAATAATAGGGTCTTAAGCTGAACTAATTTAAATGGATTCAAAATAAGTGCCCGGATAAATTCAATCTTGACATCAGCACTTAATAATAAATGAGGCGTAATATTAATGAAGGAAATAAGAAATGGTAATAAATGAATCAATTCATCTCGCTTAAAATGCTCGGGCTCATCAGGCACCATCGATTTCTTTATGTATAGGAACAGGATCGGAGCAGAAAGATTGAACAAAGGGATAGCTCCAGGCATGAAGTAATACAATATAAAAGGGTGATTTACATAAAAGATAAAATTTCGGGTAAGGGAAAAAATACTTACCGTTAGAAAAAATAGACTTAAATAAATGTTCAATTTATTTTCTATACTGGTGTTGATTATCAATAATGCAGACACCATTAAACCGAAAAACGAAACAATTTCGAACATGTAATCGTATTTATATTAGAACACAGAGTAAGCAGTCACTTAACTACAATGCAAACCTCATCATT
>Ga0228701_1000525_pt1 | contig 31356 bp, 43 predicted proteins | sample McNCre117_Aug_MG_2_FD_178017 | JGI IMG/M metagenome (GOLD analysis project Ga0228701, IMG submission 178017) | Freshwater microbial communities from McNutts Creek, Athens, Georgia, United States - 11-17_Aug_MG | ecosystem: Environmental > Aquatic > Freshwater > Creek | place: USA: Georgia... | reverse complement strand
TGCGAGGCTTCTTTACCGAAGCGCATGCGCTGACGATCTGCGGCCACTTGGCTGCCAACGCGGAAGATGTTCTTGTCGCTAAACAAGATGCGGTTGTATGTGCGTGGGTTCTCTGCCAGAGAAATTTCAGATTCGTGCTTGTCCAACCAGTCGAGCGCCTTGGTCTCGAACAGGTCTTTGGTTTTGCGCTTCGCGTCAGCACGAGCTTGTTCTTCGTCGAAAGGAACTTTGAACTTCTCAGCGGATTCTTTGTCAGTCTTGTAGAACATGCGCTCGTAGTACGCCTGCTTAGACTCATGCATTGCTCTGACGTGGGCGACCCCGTTCTGAAGCAGGCTTCGCAGCATGCCCATCTCGAAAGTCAGCTTATCGTCTTTGGCCGCATAGGCAGCTCGGGCGGCATCACGCAGCTCATCCCGGTTGTAGGATTTACCACGGAACTGAATGACCTTTGTGGCCGTACCACGGCTACGAGCGTCCAAGTGTTTGATGCCTGCGATACCGGCTTCTTCAAGCAGCAGTGACGCAGCTTTATGGAATTCCCCTTGCTGGACAGCTTTGTCAAACGCAGCACCCTTGCCGACGAGGACGTCATCCATGATTAAGCGGCTCAGCAAGCCAAGGTCATTCTCGCCAGTACCAAACAGGTCTCGCCCAGTAAGCTCATCCACATCAGTGTTAGTGCGGTCTACTACTTCATCCGCGATTGGATCGAGCAAAACTTTGATGGCGTCCCGGACACGCGGAGGTTGGTCGGCCACGACGGCGTTGTAATTAAACAACTCATCGTCAGCCACGGCGGTGTCGACGCGCATGAGGTTACCCTCTGGCTCGGCAGTAGATCGGGCAGTGGCTTTTTCAAGTGCCGCTTGTTGCTCATCATTAAACGCGAGGGCACCCTTGGCGTCAACAATGTTATTCAGGCTACGAGACTCAGTCTGGCCAACCATGCGCCCATCGAGGTACTTGACAGTAACGAGCAAATCACCATTCGCTTTGGCCCTGATCCCAGATTGCGGCACCAGAACAAGTTTTTCACCTTGGTGGTTATAGTAATTTTTAAGAAGTGCGTCCGGTTGAATACCTGCGTCCGAAAAAGCTGCCCACAACAGTTTGGGTGCTCCTGCTTTCCGACGCACGTCAGCTTCGTGGTAGCCCTTGGCGATGCCATAGCGTTCTGCGAGGTATGTGCCCCAACCGTATGCAGTAGCCCCTTCTCCAGAGCCAATGTACTTGTTACGGAAGTTGCGGAAGCTCGCGGCAGTGCCGTGATACACGCCTGACATCTCCAAGCGAGCAGCACCGAAGGCCATATCCACTACGTCTTGAGCGGTCATGGACTCAGGGTTGTACCCTAGCCTACGTACTGCAACCTTGAACGCAGCCCACAGTGTGCGGAACCACTCACGTAAGGCGCTGGATTCTTTCACTGTAGCTGTTGGGTCGATACCCGCTTGGACAGCTTCTTCAATGAAGTACGCCAACAGTTCTGCGTCGTAGTCTGCGTCAGGGGTATTTGCGTTAAGCACACGCATTTCAGCACGGGCGGCCAAGGTGACTTCGTTTGTGTCAGCGTCAGAGTTCGTCCAGCTTTTAATCTGGGCAACAAGGCGGTCGTACGTTGCTTTCGGCAACAAGTTCTCTAGGCCCAAGTGAGCCCCGACCTCGTGCATAAACTTGGCACGCCCCATACCTTTTTCGATACGGTTGGCGATCAGATAGGCACGGCCATTTACGGCAACACCATATGCACCTTCGACGGCGAGCACAGCTCCGATTTGCTGCACAACTTTGTCAGCGGAGTTTGTCAGGTCTTCAACCGAGTTAACCACTGTCAGCTTGCGCGCTGAGACTGAAGTGCGGACAAAGTCTTCAATTTCTTTGGTCAGCTCCGCAGCGGTGTACGGGTTCTTAGCGCGGACATCCTTACCGAACTTGGCGTTACCAGAGAACATGGTGTTCAAAGAAGCCAGTGTCAGCGTACCTTGGTGCGCTTGGTCTTCTACCTGAGCACGCTCGCGGGCATCCAAGGCTTCGTATGGGGGAAGCAGGTTTGTGGATTCAGCCAGAGCTTCGTACTGCTCTTGCGGAGTTTTTATTTCTTCTTGCTTGGGCTCAGTGACAGCGTCAATAATGTCGCCTTCAACCATGCTAGCCAGCATCTTCTCGTCTGATACTACACCTTGGGGCCCTAGGTTTAGCGCAGCAAATCCTTCACCATCAGGCTTAACGGTAACGGCCTCAATTTTTTCTGGGGTCGCCTTGTTGCGAACAATAGTTACCGTGGCTGCTTTGCCTTCGAAGGTGACGCGGTGCTTGGTTTTTTCTTCGCCACTTTCGCGGGTAGCTTTGCGTCCTTCGGCGTTTCTTTTGCCCACCGCTTCGCTACCTCCGGCTCGTTTGCGAACAGGAACTTCCTCTGGGCTTTCGACTTGAACGGCATTTTCCGGCTCCTTTGGTGCTTGCTTACCAGCCATCTCGCGGACGCGAGCTTTCTCTTTCTTCTCAGCCTCGGCAATCTTTGTAGTCAGATCGGCAACTTGCTTCTCGAGGTCTTGTACGCGCTCATCGTTGGCTTCGGTGGCAGCCTCCAGCTCATTGGACAAGTCCAAATACTGCTGCATCAAGGCTTCCATCTTGTTGCCTTCTTCGGCCAAGTCGGATACGTTGGTGCGGTCTACCTTGCCAGTGCCTTTGCCTTGGTTGTCAGTACGCTCTTTGACGTTTTGAATTTCCAAGCCAGCGTTGATGAGGTCACCCTCATTGATTTCCGTGCCCTGCTGCGCGGCCAGACCACCTTCGTAGGCGTCATGGATAACTTGCAGCGCATCGAGGGCTTCCAGTACGCTGATACCAGATCGCTCGGCTTGCACGTTGACAGCGGCCATGAACTGGTCGATGTGCTTTGTAATGAATCGTGGGAACGACTCACCCTTGTCGGTAACTGCCTCAGACGCCAATTCCTTGACGTATTGCACAGTGACACCGTACTCCTTGGCCAATGCGGCGTAATCGCCACGTTGGGTTTTCTCGGTCAACAGCAGTAACAAGTCGACCTTGCGGTCAGACTTGTAAATCATGCGAAGCGCAGAGCGGATTAAGTCGGGGACTTCTTCAACTCGTTGTTCTTCAGCTGCCTGCTCTTGTTGAACTGGAGGAACTGCCCCAAGATTTTCATTAGCGAGTCGTTCTCCGGTGACTTGGGCGGCACTTGGAACGGTAGCTTGGGCTGCTTGGGCATTTACTTGCCCTTGCCCTTGCCCCGGCCCGACAGGCTCGGATACGCCAACACTGGCACCTGCATTGGCTGCTGGCCGTACTCCGCTTGTTGACGGCTGTCCAGCTTGGATGTCAAGCGGTCCCGCTCCGACACTTCCTGCTCCGACGGGTTGAACTTCAGTGGGTCGTAAAAGCCCAGTTCGCTCATCGCCTGTTTTTCTTGTTCCGCCTTCGACTGGTACTTCTCGAAGCCCGGCATTGTTTTGCAGTTGCAGTTTTCCATTTTTAGCTCCTTTAGCTAGTTGCTCGGCTTGGTAGCCGGTAGTGTCTTGCCCGGTAAGGGCTTGGTGAATTGCATTGACCTGCTCGAGCTTGTCGCCTTTGAGCTGGGTGGATTGGTCGTTCAGAATAGCCGCAGCTTCGTCCACAGAATCCACATGAGCGATCTGAAACTGGTTAGCGACTTTACCTACGGCCTGAAAGCCTTTATCCACGGATGCCATGATGTCATTGGCATTGAACTTGTACTTAATGAGCTGGCCGCCAGTCTCCGCATTTGCCTTAGTGATGGCTTGTGCGAGCTGCACCTGTTGCTCAGGCATCTTGGATGTGAACGTGGCAATGGCGTTGGCCACTGCTGGGATATTTGGGCCGTAGACCTTCTGGCCGAACGCGCTGCCCACTGCGGGTGTAGCTGGATTAACCACGCCAAATTGTTGTGCGGCTTGGTCAGCAGCTTGAGCCTGCTGAGCTTGTGCTTGTTGCTGTGCAGCTTGCTGCTGCGCTTGCTGTTGTGCCTGCGCGATTTCAGTAGTTCCACCCGACACAGCTGGTTGTTGCATTTGCGCAACAGGAACTTGAACGATCTCGCCGTCTTCGGTGACGTGCTCGCGCATAGCAGGTGTTTGGAACTGCTGCGTAGTAATGTCTGGTTGGGCAATGTCCTTTTGCTTTACAGCTTGGGAAATCTCACCGGATGGCTGACCAGCGGGAGCTGGCGCTTGGTTTGAACCGGGCAAAATAGCGGGAGCACGGCTACGAATACCACCGGGCATGCCCAGCAAACCTTCGACCAAGCCACCCGCGACGCCAGCGTTAAGGTATTGAGAGCGAGCCTCCTCAGAAGTCAACTCTTTACCAACAGCCTGCTCCATGCCAGTCTGAAGAATTTCAGATGTAGCACCTGTTGCGCCTTGTGTGGCCCCAGCCTTGAGAGTGCGTTGAAGTAAGTTGCCAGTAAAACCGCTACCGTGGGCTAGGCGACCAACCAGCATGGCTTCAGGCAGAGTCTCTGCTAGCGCATAAGCGGGAGATGCCAGCAAAGCTGTACGACCTGCGTTCTCATCCCCGCCCTCACGGGCAGATTGGTACAGGGAGCCAACAGCTTGTCCTTCGTTAAATGCAGCGCCACCGACAATTTGCTTACCAAAAGTCTGACCTGCCTCAGAGGCAGCGCGGCGAGCGGCGACACTAGCGCCAGCTTCAAGACCGCCGCCGCCAAGGGCACGAGGTAACAGAGCCCCAGCCCGGGACAGGGCAGCAGGAACAGCAGCTTCAGGAGCGACCATGCCCATGCCGATTGCACCGACCACGTTGGGAATTTGTTTGGCTACTTGGTACCCAAGGTATGGCAATGCCGAGCTTAGTGACTGATCTTCAACACGTTCAAGTTCTGGGCGGCCAGCAATACGAGCTTCAAGTGCGTTAACGTCTGCACGCTTATTCAACCAGTCGCGGGCTTTATCTGCCCCGGCCACATCGGCAAGTGCTGCACCAGCACTGTAACCCAGCCCTTGAAGTTCATCAATCCCAGAGGAAAAACCAGCACCGATCGCCCCACGTTTCTTGCCGGGAGTAACACCGAACATTTGCGCGGTGTCTTGGATGTCCATCCCTGTACGTTGCGATACCCAGTCTAAGATTTCTGCGTCCGACGCATCTTTGGCGTCGGGGTACATGTCCCGCAATTGTGCGATGGATGGCATGGTGGCTCCCTATCAATACTCCAAGTTTAACCGCTTGGCGAGGTCTGGGCCAGTAATTTGATTTCCGTTGCGGTCAATATATCGATCGACGCCATCAATAGCCCCGAAAGGCCTGAATCCTTCTTTACCAACCACGAGGTCAAACTGTTTCTGCCCAGCCGTACGGATAGGCTCTTTTGGCAACGCAGTCTTCTTCTCTTGATTTGCATTGGGGTTCAGCGAGCCGCCGGGCTTAGGCAAGCCGCCCATCAATTTGATTGCTGCAACTTCCTTGGTGTAGTCATCCAACGACAGATTGCCAGTCTCATAGCGTTTGCGCGCCGAAGCCAAGTCAGCCCCGATTGCAGCCACGGGTGCACCACCTTCTTCTGCGCCACCTTGGGCCGCAGCCATTTGGGCTTGGCCAAGAATCTTTTGGTCGGTAATAGGCTTACCGTTTAAATCAAACGCGCTCACAATTGGAGCACCGCTCTTGTCGAACTTTGTCACGATAGTGATCGGCTGCTTAGGCAGCGCCACACCGGAAGCATCCATACCGCCGCCAACCACAACAGTACGAGATGTTGGTTTACCACCCGCAGCAGCGCTAGCAGCGCCCGCAGCAGTGTTGTAGTAATTAGCGTGGGCTTTACCGACCATCTCTTGCGTTGCTGCATTTCGAGCAGCTGCATTGGCGGTGATGCCTTGGTTCTTGAGTTCAGCTTGCTTGGCCATGTAGTTAGCCAGCTCAGCAGAGGAGCCAAACATACCGGGTTGCAGCATGGCCTTAGAGAATTTGGTTTCAAACTCTTGTCCGACCAAACCTTCAAGGGTCTTCGTAGCCTCATCGAGGCTGCTGTAGCGTCCGACAACTTTCTTGCCGTCCATGGCGACGATTTCGCCAGCTGCGCCGGGCACTGCCTTAAACTGGATATCGTGGCCAAAGGCTTTTTTCAGCTCTGGGCCAAAAGTTTCAGCGAGGCCCTTGAGCCCCCCAGCCTCAGCAGTGGCTTTAATGCTGGACATGCGATCCGCAGATTCTTTATGCAGCTTCTCCATTGTGGAGTCGAAGGCGCTTGACAAGTCAGCAGCACGGCGAGCCGCTGTAAACCGCATAGCTGCCTCAGGGTCAGCCCCACCAGCAATAGCACGTTGCTCAATAGCAGCGCGGCGCTCAGCTGCGGACATCTGAACTGGCGTTGGGGCCACATCGTTCGTGTCCATACCACCCGTACCACTGAAGTTTGGAGTGTAGGTCTTCTCGCCACCTTGATCGGCAATAGCGGAACGCAGGGCTTCTTTGCCTGCCTGTTCTTTCTGCCATGCGCCGAATTCGGCCTCGCGCCGTTTTGTCTCTTGAGCTTTAGCCTCAATGTCGGTCAGAGTGGAGTAAGTGTCCATGCCGCCCTTGGCGAGGCCACCAGCAAATGCGCCTAAGTTAAATGCCATGGTGAATCCTTATTTAGTTACGAGGCCAGACGCGCCGCCTGTTTGGTACTTAGCATACATGCCGATACCAGAGCCAATTGCACTGCCGAGACCAGAAGCCATCATGCCGCCAGCCTGCTGGCTAGCATTGAAAGCAGAGACGTCAGCGTTGTACTTGCCAACGCCCAGTTGGCCGACGTTGTTCCAGCCGGACATAGCTGTTTGGGTGCCTGCGTTGAGCGCACCGCCTGTAGCACCGTAGTTGCTGATCGCTGTCTGGCCAGCTTGCAAGCCTTGGTTTGCGGAGCCAAGAGCAATACCTGTGTTCGCGTTCGCTTGCGCTGGGAGGCCCGCATACATGTTGTACACGTTAGCTTGTTTCTGCAAGCCGATTTCTTTGGCTGCTTGGCGGGTTTGGTTCATTGCCTGAGCTTCCATCAGGGCTTGGTTCGCACCAAGTGCACCACTGGCTGCCTGTGCAGCGCCCGATGTTGGGTCGATACCGTAGGCTTGCTGGCGCATAGTCTGTTGTTGGCGTTGGTTCTCCATCGCAGTAGAGACATCGGCACGGGCTCCAAGGGCTAAACGCTCTTGCTCGTTGGCTGTGTTGTAGAGATCGGCATCAGCCTTCAGCTTTTCCATTGCAGGAATCGCACCCTCTTCATAGCGCTTCTGAGCCAAGTCAGCATAGCCTTGGTTCTTGGTCGTAATGTCTTTTGTCAGGGCCCACTGCTCATTAGCGCGAGACTCCTGCTGCTGAGACTGTCGCAGCATCTCAGGGTAAATATCAGTAGTGAACTTGCCCCACTGCTCTTTAGCAAGCGCGGACATTTCCCGTTGGGCAATGCCAATGTTGGGGTCTGCGGCTGGCGCGCTGCTTGTTGATTTACCCATGGTTAGCTCCTAATCCACTTACATTCAGATTTGAGCATGCCGTACAGGATAGCGTCTTCGCCGTCCTCGAACGCTTGGCGTATCACCCCCTCTTGGATGAATCCTACATGCTCGTCAAATTTTCTAGCTGCTTGATTACTCACCCGAACAAGCCCTGTAACTCTTTTGCAGTTGAGCTGGATGAACGGGTAGGCAAAGAAGCGAAACATAAACTCTTTGGTTGTCCAGCGTTTACCGGGCTCTGCTGCGACGTGCATGCAGATCGAGGCTTTCGTGTACATGTTGTAGACCACACCAGCAATCAACTGGCCATCTTCTTCAACACCAATAGCTATGTCATCATCTCCGAGGTCTTCTCCGATACGCTCAGCGACCCACGAACGAACGCGGGCGTCTTGACCATATACCATAGACTTCATGGCCGTAGTTTACCCTGAGTGCTCAATTCGTGAAAGAATTAAGTTCAACTGTGTGATAACTTGGGCCAGAGTGGCATTGGCTGGAAGCGGATCGATTGAGACCGCACCGGGGCGTGCCCCAGTAATCAGCTCCACGTTGGCTTTCAATGGCTCAATGAACCTAGCCGTGTCATACGGCAAACTGCCAGTGGAGGGGATCGATGGTTTACGCATTGGCGATGAGCTCCGCAACCGAAGTGGCCATAGTGAAGGAGCGCAAAGGCGCGTTGCCCGTGAGCTTCACCTCGTAGATGTACTCTTTGCTGCCAGCAGGCATGCGCACTGGTTCTTGGTTCGTGAAGCCGTTTGAGCCAATGAACACATCATTTGCATAGACAAATGCTTGCACCGTGCGCGTCTCAGCCGCAGGTGGGATGTTGGCCAAGATGCTGCCATTGAGCTGCATGCCGTTCAGGGTGACACTGTTCAGCGTGCTTTTGAGTGGTGTTCCCGCCGCCCACAGGGCTTGGTTTGACGCTGTGATGGACGCCACCAAAGCGTTATATGCGCTGGCGTCACCGATGTATGCCCAATCAGCCTGCACTTTTGCCGTAGCAAAGTTTACGGGCTCTGGGAAAATGAATGTCTTCGACATCCACTCGTAGTAGGTGTTGTTGATGGGATCAGCATCGAGCTGGTAAATGCCGTTGTCCACTGGGGAGACGTAGTACACATCAGCCGTAGACTTGGTCACGAACACAGCCTGCGAAGCCACATCCAATGTCACCAACGGTGGAGTATCACCACGCATCAAGATCAGCGCCGCCTTCGTTGAGCCGACCTGATAGAAGCAGATGTACATGTTCTGGTAGATCACACCCACCATGCTCGAGGGCACGTATGCCTGCCACTCATCACGAGTAAACAAGGGGCGGCTAATCACGTCCTGCGTACCGGGAGCGATAGACACCAAGCCGTTAGGGCTGGCGTAGAGCACACCGAACTGGTCAGAGGTGATCGACTTCTTGGCCACGCATGGCTCAGGCAATGGCACCTTCTCTTGCGACATCGCACCGGGTTGAGAGCCCGTAATCAGGTACGGCTGCTTGGTTGTGCACACCACCAGAGTCTGGCCGAACACACCGAGGCCAACGATGGGTGCACCCACAGTCATCATGTAGGACGCAGGCCACGCATGCGGCAGGTACGGCTCACAGAACCACACCTCGTTGCCCACGAAGCCAGCCAAGATGCCGTTTGGCATAGTGATTAAGCCTTGCAGCGCAGCAGGGGGCGGTGTGTAAAACGTAGAGGAGAGCTGGATGCCGAGGTTGGCTGCTGCCACGTTGTCAGTGAAAGAGCCTGAGGCCACGCCCGTCGTGGGGTTTACAGAGACTGTGCCTACGTACAAATACGTAGCAGTGGTGCCGCTTGTCACCGAGCGATAGATTCGCAGCTCGGTGATGTTATATCCAGCAGAGGCGACAGGGGCGGTAGCAAAACCGCTGACTATGATTGAGGCATCTGGCTCGACAACTTGTATCGTTGCTGCTGGGCTAGGTGCGGACTCTTCGCGTACAGCTCCAAATGCACTTATGTATGTATAGACATACGCACGGGATTCATGTACGGTCCCAGTACCACCAACTTTTGTCAGAGTAGGCGCAGTGCTTGGCCCGGGCACGCCAAGGTTCAACGAAGAATCAGGGAATGGTTTTGTGCCTGTCCCGCTAGTCGTCGCCAAGTTCCAGTTTGTCTTCTTCGGCGCAGTACCGTCGGTGTAGTACACACGGAAGTCATTGAGGTCAGCGACTGGGCCGGGCACTACGTCTGTGTCCACAGCGAATTCAAGCCAGACAGACCCGCCAGTGGCAGAGTTTTCTAGCTTGTAAATAGAGTGCACATCAGGCAGACCGGGCTGATAAGACAGCACCGACTTACGCCATGGGCGTAGTTCACCTGATTGCAGTTTGACGTTTTTAGCCGTTTGCGCTTGATTAGGCGCGAGCATGGCTGGGCCCGTACGGGGCGAGATACCCGAGAAACCTTCTAGCTTCAAAAATGGCATGTCGCCCCCTACTTATTACTCAGCAGCTTCGGCGGGTGCTTCAGCTTTTTTCTTGCGTGTGGCTTTTTCAGCAGGCGCGGCTTCGAGTTCTTCGGCCAACGCTTTGCCATCGTCGTTCAAGTTGAACACACCATCATCGCCCAAGGTGCCGACTTTTTTACGGTCGCCCATGATGCCAACGATGAGGTTACCAGCGCACAATTCTGCGCCAGATGCTTCCATGAACTGCTCATAGCTTAGTGCCATTTTTTTCTCCGGAGGGTTGAACACGGCCTCATTGTAAGGCCGCTGCTGGTTTACGCAAGCGCAGTTCCAGAGTCAATTAACCCTAGTGCCATCTGCGTGTGTTTCACGCGGTCATCTAGACCAATCGTGCCGCCGTTAATCCTTTTCGTCAAGGCTACCCAGTCACCTGCTTCCGCCAGTTGGTTGCAGCTATGCGTAGACCAGAACCAGCCAGCGGTCAGAGCTGCGTACTTAGGCGAAGAGACCAGATCAGGCTGGGCTACGAAGTCCACCCCAAGAGCCTTACTAGCATGGTAGTAATTAGCGTGGCCAGTAAGTTGGATACAGCCGCGACCGCGAAAACGCCAGCCGTCACCAGAAGCTTCATCCCGATTCCCCATACGTGAGCTGTACACGTTGTTGGCGATTTTTCGTGGATTCCCGGCGTAGGCATTTGCAATTTCAAGGGTAGGGAACCGCTTGGCCCACAGCTTCATCAGCGTGGCGGCCTTGTAGTTCAGGTTTTCTTCGAGGATTCGGAACTGAGCACACTCATGCCCGCACTGGCCAATGAAGGCTGCCTGCTTCTTCGGTGTGTCGATCCCAAACCGGGCGAACGTATCGTTCAGCGCGTCGACCCAGATAGGGTCAATGTGCATGGCTTTAAGTTGCTCAATGGTTACCATTTGCGGCCTCTCTTACTTGCTCGTAGGCTGCGATGCAGGCGTTGAGCTGGTTGATGGCGCGGTCCCCGTCGGCTGCGATTTGAGCAATAAGTCGGAGAGTCTCGATGTCAGATTCGCTTCCCGCTTGGTTCCCACTTCCACTGGGAGGGGTGGCACCTGCAACGGCTTGTACGCAACCTGAGGAGGGGAGGCGCACCCGGCCAGAGTTGATAAGGCGATCAAGGTCAGACTGTTTTTTAGCGATAGCATCATTGGCATCCTTCAGTTCGGTTGAGGTGGCACTGAGTTGTTCATTCAGCTTGTGCTCGGCTTGGCGCACCTGCTCATTCTTGAGCGCAATCTCTGCCTGCATCTCTTGGTCTCGCTCAGCAAAACCAGCATGGTGCCCGTAGAAGTAAGAGGCGATCGCAAAGACGATGGCCCCCAAGATCAGATGAGGGTTCATGCGGACTCCTGTTTAGCTGCGGCACGTTCGTGCGCAATGTCCTCTACAGCAGGGTCAATGTAATCAGGTGGCGTAGTGGGCGGTGGCGGTGCACGCCATGTCTCATCCAGCTCGGGGTTCTTGAACCCATTGAAGTTGAAATCGAACATGCCCGAAGAAGCCGTAGGCGCTGGGCTAGGACTTGGCGCTACGGCTTGGGGCTGTGGGGGTGGCACCTGTGCGGCAGCCAGTTTTTCGGACATGGCTTGTACGCCCTTGCGGCTCATCACACCACCGATACCGCCCACGACGAGCAGCACGATGTCATTGAGCATCTTAGCGAACGCTTGGTCCATAGGAGCCATCGACTTCAGCGGCTGGACAACGAACGCCAAGCTGTAAAGCATGAAGGCCACGATGCCAGCCAGAATCAGCGTGACAACGATTACGACGAAACCCCAGATGCGGGTCTCGAATTCTTCAGCGGTCAGACGACGCTGTGGGTGCTGGTTGTTGGACAATTTGTTTCTCCAATACAGGGGCTACGAGGTAATCTGGGCAGTCTTGTGTGAACAGACAGTCAGGGCGTTGGCATCGCTTCTGCGGCCAGTTGGCCGGGTCTTGGCAGTGATACCGATAACGGTCTTCACAAGCTGCCAAGCTACTCAACATCAGCAGAATCACGGCGAATTTTTTCACGTTTCTTTTCCTTTTCTTCGAGTCGAATGATGAGCGCTTCTGCCTTCTTCAACTGTTTGCTCTGATACGCTACCATGAATGACAGCGCCATGATGCAGAAGATGATGAGGGTGACGATAGCAACCCAACGCCAGAATTCGTTCATAGAGTGAAATACAACCCCGTCATCTCCAGCAGGACGAGGACTATCACTATCGCGTACCCCAGCTTGGCGATTTGAATTTTGTGTCGTTGCTCTTGTCGCCATTTTTCATCTCGTTCTTTCTTTGCTTTGACGCTGCGGGCAAACTCTTGCTCTTCCAAAATCTGGTCGTACATTTGCAAGAAGCGCCTGTACAAGTCTTGCAGTCCCAGTTTCTCTGGCGTGTACGTCATGGCCTCTCGGACCTGCGTAGACAGCTGCGTCATCTGCCACTCGAGCTCAATACGATCAATCGCACTATCGGCAACCTTCTCTGTCGTCAGAGATGTCTGTTCAAGCTCCCGGCAATGCGCTTTCAACGCCCGTATCGCCTCAAAATACACTTTCAAATTCTCACAAATCTCATGCACTGATCGTGCCTGAAATTCTTCGTACGTCAGCTCTGGCTCTTTTGCTTTTCGCGTTGCTTTAGGTGCTGCAACAGTTTCTGGCGTGCTTGGAAGTACTGCTGTAGGTTTTGGCTTAGCGAATCCAAGAAGCCCTGTGAGCCAGCCCCAGATTCCTGTGACCTCTTTGTAGATGGCCTTGGCGTCTTTGACACCACCTTCGACAGTCTTTTTGAACTTGTCGATTTCAGCCTTCCCCTCAGAGAGCATTTGACAGCCAGTACGGATAGCACTGACTGCGCTTTGCGCCATGAGAAGAAGACTGATTGGGTCCACATTTTAGACAGTACGGGTCCACATATACACGACCACGTACGGTTGCAAGTTGGCGTTTGTGCCAGATGAGCCCGTCGAGTCTGTTGTACCTGATGTTGAAACAGTGTGGCTGTGTGCGCCCTCTGCAGTTCCAGTTGGGTTGCCGGTTTGCACAAAGCCCCAGTCGTAGTTCGTATACGCGTTGCCAATTACACCAGTGTTTCCAAGCCCGTATGTCTTGTAGGTATGGGTGTGGGTTCCGCCTGTGGCCGCAGTGCCTGTCAACGACGCTGTGTGGGTGTGAGCCACTGTAATGGCATCTGCACTACCACCAGTAGCTCCTGCGGTGTAAGTTGATCCATCCGTGCCGAGCAAAACGCGCCCAGCAGCATAGGCAACCCATGTGCCAAAGCCAAACAAAGTGCCGGGGTTTGTACTGACCGTGCTTGAATAGATTGAACCAACAGGATACAGAGCCTGCAAAGCCGCCTGAACAAATGCCGTTGTGGCCAATTGGGTTGTGTTTGTCCCGTACGAAGCCGTTGGAGCGGTGGATACCCCCGTTATAGTCGGGGCCGAGAGAGAGGTAGCCCCAGAAAAAGTATTAGCCCCAGAAAATGTTTGATCCGCTGTTAACTGAGCAAAGCTACTTAATGCAGCAGCTGTAACCCGTAGCTCGACCTTATCCCCAGCTGCATACGTATGAGAAGTTGTGCCTTCTTGAGCGCGAACAACAGTCAGCACATCAGCAGTTCGCGCTGTAACCTTAATGATCTCAAGAGTATTACTCGAGTCTGTCAAAGTTGCAAAAAAGTACGCTCCCCCAGTAGGTGAAGGGAACAATGCCCCTTGCCCAGTGGATACTGTAATAGAAGTTGCAAACGTCGAAATTGACGACGCTAGTGTGGCTGAGGCGTTATTGGAAAAAAGTACTGTCATATCAGCCTTTTATTTAAGGTTTTTGAGCTTGTACAACGTGCTGAGGTACAGGGCCACGGCCTCGTCAATCAAGTTCTGAATGGCAGTCTCATCTTTGCTCACAGCAGTGTAGCGAAGCTTCTCGATAGCCGCGAGTTGTCGTTCAAGCACAGTGATGATGTCGTCAGTGCGAGCTTCTGTCAGCAAAGGAATATTGTCGATGATGCCATGGCGACCTTGGTAGGCTTCTGCGATGGAGTCAGCGATTCCAACAACCTCGTCATAGAACGTGTTGAGCGCCATATGCTGGGCATATGACTTTGTGCGCAGGTGCTCTCGGTGAGCTAGTTCACGCCCCAAAAACAATAAAGCAATCAAGCGTCCAATCATATGGCACTCCGGTTAGGGTGAAAAATTAATCCGCCTCTACTACAGCAACAGCTTTCTCTGCTGCAACTAGAGACTGTTTTAGCAGTCCCAAGAAGGTGTCGCGGCCAACAGAGAGTTGATCCAAACTAAAGCGAGCCGAATTCACCTTGCGCTCAAGATCAACCACGTGGTCCAAAAGGCCACGTTGCTGGTCATCAAACTTTTCGATGTCGTACTCAATACCGTCGATCGTGATTTGGGGTTTTGTGTTGTTGCCCATTTCAGTTCCTTTGATGCGCCGCTGTGATGGGGCAGCGACTTACCCCGCATCCATTATGCCGCAGCAGCAACCAATGCACTGATGTCAGTGTCGCCCCACCAAGGCTTTGCAACCATGATGGAGAGGTGCTCTTTGTTGCGAGCCACTGTGTCATCCCATTCAGCATCTTCCATGCCTTCAGGTTGACCTGCGTTGATGAGGTTCACGCTGTCCATCGCTGCGCTGTAGTGGCGTGCGATCTCTTCGGCTGTGGGTTGTTCCACTTGGGGTTGGGTTTGTTCAGTCATTTTCAGTTTCCTTTAAAGATTATCCGCAGACCCAAACTGAGCCGTTAAAGAATACAGGGGTTTTTACGGAGCCGCCGCCTGTAGGAGTTGCCATAAACACGGCTGTTACGGCATCAGTTACATGGGCACGCATACCCAACACACCTGTGGGAAGGGTGGCGACTGTATACCCTGCAGTTCGCATTGTAGCCGCCAGTACTTGATGCCCGTTAGTATCATGGTATAGGCGTGGATTCCCGTCCCCGTCAGACAGTACGATGTAGTTGCTGACAGTGCGAATGTCTAAGCCGCCTTGGTTGCCTGAATAGCTACCAAGGATGGTGTTCTTTGAACCCGTAGTGACCAGATAACCCGAATCTGCGCCAATGAATGTATTGATGGTTCCCGTTGTTACACCAAGGCCAGCATAGTGCCCAAAAAATGTTCCATACGCGGCTGTTGTGCTATACCCCGCCTGATAACCCACAGCAGTGTTGTTAGAGGCTGTGGTGTTGGCGAACAGAGAAGAACGACCCACTGCCACGTTGAAATTACCGGTAGTGTTACTGTACAAGGCGATTGAACCAAGGGCTGTGTTTTCACTGCCAGTGGTTGACGAATACAGAGCCTGACGACCAACCGCAACAGCCTCTGCCCCGCCATTTAAGGAATAAGCAGACTGATAACCTACAGCAGTGTTGTTGTTCGCTGTGGTGTTATATGCAAGGGCAAACCAGCCTAATGCCGTGTTACCTCCGCCGGACGTGTTTCCGCCCAACGCATATCTACCAACGGCGCTATTCGCTGTACCCGTCGTATTTGACAGAAGAGTCTGATACCCAACGGCGACGTTTTGAAGTCCGGTGGTGCTGTTCAAGAGGGCTTGATAGCCGATGGCGACAGACGCATCACCTGTCGTATTAGCCGCCAAAGCACTAGCACCAACAGCAGTGTTGGTAGCCAAAGCACCAGCGCCACGGCCTACGGTAAGGCCATTTAAAGTAGTAGTGGTAACACTGGTAAAAGAAGGGCTGTCCCCCGCTTGGTATTTGTCCGCATTAAGGTTACTAAAGTTGCTGTCAACTTCAGAGTTGGCTAAGGGAGAACCCTTAACAGAACGTAAAACGATTGTGGACATAAGTAGTTACCCTTACCAAGGAAGAAAAAATTAACTGACAGTGATTGCCCAAGTTATGGTCATAGCATCGTTTGCACCTTTGTTTACCACGGGGAACACTGTACGGCATAGCATGGTTCCCGCGCTAGACGCATTGAAGATACCAGCTTCAGTCACAGCGCCTGTACCTGTACCAGCGGGGAAGCTAGCCACGTAAGTCACCACGTTGGTAGCAGAAGTAGCAGAGCCCAAAGCGGTTCGAGAGCCAGCGATAGCAGTCTGTAATGTTGTATCACCAGCAGCAGCAGCAGCAGTGCCAGCCCCCAACTCCATATGAGTCATAGCTGCGGGGCTATTAGTGGTAGTCTTCAACATTGCGGCGGCAATGAAAGTCTTGCCTGCGGTAACCACTAGATTCTTGATCTCGCGGGAGTCTTTTACATCACCAGTGATCTGATCGAATACGGTGATTTGTACCGCGCCAGTTATTTTGAGAGTTTCGTGCAACATATTTGCTCCTGATTAAAACGTGTAGTTTGCCCCAACGTAGTCAGCAGCAAAATAGTCTGCAACTGCGTAGCTTTGGACATTGATCGCGCCTGCATCGGCAGGTAAAAAACTGTCGGCCTTATTAAGACTCACAGTCAGCCCAATAGCCTCAGTCGCCCCCACTGAATCGGTACGTACCTGACTAAAAGTGATTGCCTGATTATCTGCTAAAACCGTGGTGTCAGTGTAAACGCCAAAAACAGAAATAGCAAGCGCGTCAAATTCACTGATTGCCTCTACTAGGCCTCGGCTAAAATTTACTGAGCTGGCGTCTAAAAAGCTTACAGTGTCTGAAAAGGTGCGTAAAAACACCAACACCGGTATACATACATCGGTAATACTTACGCTATCGACCGAGCCTTTGTCAGCCTGCATAGACACTGCATCAAACACGCCCACGTTAGTGGGTGCAATTGTGTAGTCCTCGGCAAAGTAGTCTATGGCGTACCCTTGGGTCTCCTCCAACCGCTTAAAAAAGGCAAACGCAGTAGAGTCTACTGCGACAGTCATGTCCGACTTGTACTGATACCGACCTGAAGAGTCTAACTGGGCAGATAGAACTAGATAAACATACGAAATTTCAGACGCAGGAACAACTCGGCTAACCGAGGTGGTCGGGTTGATTACAGTGACACTAAGACGCGGCTTTACACGGGAAACTGAGGCCCCAGTGGTCCCAGTTGTAATCCGTGCAACCATTAGAAGTCCTCGCGAACTCGGAACTTCAGCACGTCATAGACGGTTTGAATTTGTCCGTCAGCAAACGTGATTTGAATCTCACCTTCGTAGTCACCAGCCTCGCCTTGCAGCATTGTGGGCGTTGAAGCAGGATAGAACACCACCTTGCCGTTAGCGCCATCGGTCACTGTGCCGGGCACTGTGGCTTGCAATGTAGTCGACCCAGTGGGGCGGAAGAACAACACAACGGTAGCGCCAGTAATGACCAGTGGCAGCCCGGTTGTATCGTCCGTGATCGTGCACACCAGCGCGGGGCGGGTGTCACCTTGAACCAGTTTAATTTTGTCGCTCATGCCCACCTCTGGAATTCGACGTTGACAGCCGTACGGGTCAGGCCCTTGTACACGCGGGTGCGGACTTCAGCCAAGACGTCATTGAAACGCTTGGTGTACTCCATCGCAGTCTTTGGATCGTAGTACGGTTGGTTTGGGGTGTTGTACAAGCGAGCCCGAGCGCCGAATGAAATCTGCTCGAGGAAGCGCTCAAACAACTCTGAGTCGACAGTCGTCGATGCCCGCTTCGGAGCAAGGGCAGCGCGAACTTTCAGCTTGTTCTGCTCAGTGGTGGTTGGCTTGGTAACCAATACCATCTCATCCGCACGGGTACGGAAGTAATAGTAGGGGTTGCCCGACAAATCCTGCCAGTTTGAAGTGCGGTAAATCTGGTTCAACTGCTCTTGCGACTTGGGGATCAGCAACTGATCGCCGTAGTACGCCTGCATGATTTCAACTACTTTGTAGTTGCTGTCATTGGCCTCGAGCTCATACGTGCTTTCGTTCTTTTGCCCAGTCATGGGGTCAAGGTTCTCTTGCAGGTAGTGCGTCTCTTCGCAAAACTCAATGCATGCGTTGCGGATGGCCTGTACGGCCACGATCTCGGGTACGTCATGGACGTACGGCATGACCTCAGGCAAGAAGACTTCGTATGAAACGGCGGTCATTGTGAGGTACCTCGAGCAGCAGGATTACGTGGGCCAAGAGCCATGGATGGGTCGTTGGTGACCTCAGACTCGGTCTTACCCTTAACCGCAGCAACAAACGACGCGGAATACTGCGAAGCCAGCGCAAGGCCGGGTGCGTACTGAGCGTCTTTGCTACAAGCGCGATAGAGAATGTAGTCCACCAATGCGGATTGGAAGACGTCAAAAATTGGAATGGCCTGCGTTTCAGCAGTCAAGTCGGCAGGCTGGGCTGAGTAGTTCAGTTCCACATACTGCGTGCCCGTGTTGGGCGGGTAGACATAAAACGCCAACTGATCTTGGTTGGTGTAAATGTAGTTGCGGACCTCGGCTGTTGCCGTGTCTGTGTTCCAGTTGGGGTTGAAGCCGTCAAGAATCTCACGCGAGATGATGCGGATTGCCCGACCGGGTGTTGAGCCGTTGGTGCCCATGTTGCGGTAGATAGCCAGCAGAAGCCAGCCATCGTCCGGGATAGTCTGGCGAGTGCCAGCATCCAATTTGACTACAGAGGTAGTCGATGACGCGCTCGGCTGAATGAGCACGATTTGGCGCATACCGTCGTTGAGCCATGAAAGAAGTTCGCCTCGGGTCCAACGGACGTTGGTCAAGTCGATCAGCTGAATCGTAGCTTTGTCGATGATGGTTTTTGCTGTTACCGTGCCCATGTTCGCCTTACGGTGTTACTGCCAATGCAGCGGTGATCGCGGGAACTTGAGTGCCTGCCCACAAACCTTGAACAACCAAGTTGTTCGAAGTAGCAGTGCCTGCGTTCAGTCCAGTAATACCAACGGCTTGCGTGTATGTGAAGCCAGCCGCCACCAAGTCATCAGTGTGATTGCCTGCGTCAGCAGAAACCACAGCAAGGGCTTGAGGGTACGACAGGCCGCTAATGATGAGGTCATCAAGAATCGCCATGGTGTACTCCTAGGGTTAATTTAAAAAGCAGGGGCCGAAGCCCCTACCCAGCTCCTTGCGGAGATTAACCTGCGGCGACCAACAATGCCAAGCCTTTTGGCTGGGCAACTTGAGTACCGTACACGTTCAAGCCGCGCACCAGAGTACCGAAGTCGTTGGGGTTCTGCAAGCTCTCGACCTTGGCGATTTGCGAAGCGAAAGTGATGGCAGACTTGTGACCAGCCAAGATAGCGTGGCGCTTAACTGCGGAAGCAGAAGTTGCGTCAGTACCAGTGTTGGGGTTCATCCAAGTTTTGCCAGCAGCGCCGCGTGGAACCAAGTTCGACACGTACACAGTGAAGCGATCGATCATGCCGATCTTGCCGTTGCGCAGAACGCTAGAGGCGTCACCCATGAACTGGGCTTGAGCCAAGTTCGATTGCATCAAGATTTGACGCTCTGTGGGGGTGATAACCAACCAACGGTCTGTCTCAGGCACGTTGGCTTCGTCCAACACGCTTGACAAAGCAGTGATGCTAGACAAGATGTTAGAAGCAGTCAAAGTGACAGCGGCAACGTCAGTACCGAGGTTGTAGCCACCAGAGATCGCACCAGCGGTAGCGCCTTGGTTAGCTGCGTCGCCTTGGTTGAAAGTCGAATACAACACGTCTTTGTCGATGTTGATCTTCATTTGCATAGCGGCGTCGTTGGTGAACATGTCCATCAACTTGGGCTTGGCTTGCAATTCCAACACGTTGTTCACGTTCACACCGAAGTACTTGCCCTTGTTAATCACCAATTGGATGGTGCTAGGAGCTGGAACTTCGTAAGCCAAGTTTTGGCCAACAGAGTAGCTGTTGATTGTGATCGATGGGATGGTGTTGATGATGACGGTGTCACCCATACCAGTGATGTCGCCTTGCCAGTCGGTGTTAGCGATTTCGCCGAACACGGTGGCTGCGTAGAACTTCTGAGCCAGCTTGCCAGACCAGAGAGCTGGAATGAACGAGCCAGAGTAGGCGGTGCCGGAATAGGCTACCTGACCACCGGGGGTGTTAAAACCACCGGAGTTAATGGGATACGCTGCTGCTGCGGTTACTGTAGACATGGAAATACTCCTGCTGTTAAAAAACGGTTTGGTTTACCGCCATGCCCACAGATGCTGCTTGTTAGCGTATGCGTCCTTCTTGGGTGGCGGCGTGGATATCTTTTTCAATCTGCACCGCTTCTGCCTCGTCGATGTACCCACGACGCCATTCAGAGTAAAACGAATCAATATCCTGTTGGGTATAGATGCGCTTGTCCACGTTTGGATTCGTAGGAGCTGGCGACGTACGCGAGCGGGTCGGTGCTACTTGACGCTGAAGATCGGCACGGTTGCTCGACTGAGCTGGTGGCGTGACAGATTTCTTGTACTGGTTAAAGATCGTGGCGGTACGGGCTGCGTCCAGTGCTTCGTACGCGTTTGTGAGCGCGTATTGGCGGGGCATACCGTAAACGGGGTCCACTTCCGCTAACCAATTCAAGAAACCTTGGTCCACATTCAGGGCTTGCCAATCTGGTACTGCTGACGTCAGGGCACTTTCATAGCGGTCTTTATCAGACACTACTTGGCGCTCAGACACATTACCTAGCTTGCCCTTCAGTTCGGCGATCTCTGCGGTTAACCTTGCTTCAAGCTGACGGCTGCCCGCTAGCTTCGCTTCGGTTGCACGCTCGATCAAGTCGATCAAGTCGGAGCCAAATGCTTCTTTGTCTTGTTCAGTGATCAGAGACGGACTCGAGGCCGGAACAGGTTGGGCTGGAGTTGCTTTAGCTGTAGCGAGGTCTGTGGTCAGTTGGCCAATCTGGCTGTTCATCTCACGGACTTGCGCGTACAGGCGCGGCACCTCTGCGTCAAACTTACCTTTCAGAGTGTGGTATTTTTGTTCCCACGTCTCTTCAGATACCGCTGGCTTCGGTTCTGGCTCTGGCGAAATATCCTGCGGTTGTGGCTCAGGGGCGGGTTGAGGACTTACGATTGGTTCACCAGTATCCGGGTTAACAGGCTGGGTTCCGTTTAGCTGCGCGACAAGCGCGTCAGCATCTTCAACTTGCTGTTGAACAGCACGAGGCAATGACATTTCTATCTCCTTCGCTCCGACTACGCTGGAGGGCTCCAGTTACGGTGTGCCCACTCACGCTTACGGTCAGCTACTACGGTTAAATTTTGACTCCGAGCTTCGACTTTACGGTTTGCTCATTGTCTACGGGTTTTAGCCAACAAAGTACTACCTTCATCGACAAGGTCAAGGAGGTCCTTCACCTGCAACGCCCGGCCTTGCAGCCGGAGCATTTCATCTTTATCTCTTGCCTCACACAGGCGCATTAGCGTGTCTGCGTGTTGCTTTTGCAAGAATTCTACCAGTGGTTGAAACTCTTGCGCTTTCAGTAGTGTAAGGCAACGAGCTACACGCTCGTCAACTCGCACCATTTTTATTTACACAAGCCGTCAGTCTTTGCAGACTCTTGGGCCACTTCTTTGCCACCGCGCTTCAGGGTACCGAAGATACCGCCGTCGCTGCCGCCGTTGCCTTGAGAGGCTGGGCCTTTGGACATGCCATCAGTTTTGGCAGATTCTTGAGCGTACTCTTTCGAGCGTGACTCGTTTGGGTTGATTGCTTGCATGGGATTTCTCCGTTAGGTTGATGCGATTATGTACAACATTTTACTGTTGTCAAGAGCCAATCCCGCTTGTGGGTGCGAAATTGTTGGTTACGGGTGCGCCGTTTTGAAGAACCGCACCGGGGTTAGCTGCCGGAGGCGTACCGCCTGCCTGCGCTTGGCCATTCTGTTGCTCCATAGCCAGCTGCTGCTGTTGGGCAAGCTGCTGTTGCTGAGCCATGCGTGCCTTGATGATCTCCACTGGGGGCACGATGTTGTCTGGGTTGAGGTCGAGCGTCTTGGCCGACTGGCGCAACAACTCTGCGATGCCTTCGACACCGACGATCTGCTGAGTGAGTGGGTTGGACAACGCGATCTGCAAGAACTGAGCTTGACGCATCTGAGCTTGCTCCTTGACCAGCAACGAGACAGCGCCGCGTGCAACGATGTTGACGTCGCCCTTCAAGTCTGGGTCATCGCCGTAGCGCATGTTGTAATAATACAACCGTTCGATGGCAAGACGGATCACATTCTCGTCAATCGCCGCGATCACCTGCTTGATGGCCTTGCCAGCGTTAGACATGAGCATGCTCATACCTGAAGCCGTACGACCTGCGCCACCCGTAGGACTGTCGCCAGTCATGTAACGTGGGATGCCTGTGTATTCATCAGCCATCGTCGAGAACTTCTCGTACACGGCCATGAGCTCAGCGGACAGCGAGCTAGGCTGGAAGAACTGCATAGGAGGTGCGCTGCCTGCCAATGGGTCTGATGTGACTTGCCACACCTTCCATGGGTAGAGCTGAGTGATGTTCTCGCCTTGGGGTAAGCGGTCAATGTTGTAGACCACCTGAGGACCCGAGGCAATGGACATGTTGTTTACAAGCGCACGAGCAGCAGCATTACAGACATCTTGCGCGTCTCGGCACAGATCAGCGACCGAATTGCCCCAATAAGCGCCCGGAACTTCTTCATAGGATGCCTTGTAGTATGGTTTGCGACCCAGTGGATCAGGGTTGATGACGGCCTTGATGACCCAGTGGCCCACGACCCATGCCTCGATAGGGTAGTCCATTAAGGGATCAGGCACTTCTTCTTCAGACATACCCCAGTCACGGAGTAACTGACCTTGCACACTGCCCCAGTACTGGAGAGCGTCAATCAACTGCGATGGGTTCTGTTGCACACCCATGGTCGACTTGCCCTCAGCCGAAGCCTTGTTCATGTCAACATAAATCCAGTCACGCAGGCCGCCCTTGCCGTACTCTTCGAGCACCATGCGGATCGCGCCATCGCTGTAACCCTCAACGCCGATCAGGGCTTGCAAGTCAGAGCGTGCGAGCTTGTGGCGCTCAATCAATGAGCCGTCGTCTACGTTAGACGCATCAGCTGCGGGGTAAATGTTGAATGGGTCAACGCGTTCCCACTCGAGGCACAACTCGTCTTGCACATCAAGTGTGTATTGACCGTTCTGTGCTGGAACCCATTTCATCTTAGGGCGCTTGCGCACCACTGGGCCCTTGATAAAGGCAGATGGGAATGTGGTGATGTCGTCAAGAAAATCGCTGAACGCTTTTGCCCAGTTGCCCTCTTGGAGCTGGTCAGTCATCTTGACTTCCATGCGCTCGGCGGTGCGAGCGGCTACGTCTTTGACGTGAGACATAGCCATGTCTTTCATCTCAAGCAATCGCTCACGAACCTGCTGGTCCGTAGGAGGTGTACCAGCTGCGTACAACTGCATCACTTCCTGCTGCGCCTGCTGCATGATCTGCTCAACTTGATTAGGTGGCAGGTCAGGAATCGCACCGGGTTTAATTGTCCAAGGCTTCTCGTCAGACGAGGTAACCAGCGTGTCGCGCAACCAGCTCGATGCAGCACGGCATTTGTTCGACGTCAACATCATGTAGATAGTCGTACTGCCCTGCTCCCGAAGCTGAGCAAGCTTATCGGGGTCGTACTCTCCGCGACGTGCGCGAACAGATTTCAGCATCTTGATCTCAGAGGTCATCTGCTTTGCCATCATTGAGCTCATCCACGTCTTGCGGATAAACCCAGCTAGCGCTTGTACAACAGGTTGTGAGTTCTGCTGCTGCGCGGCTGCTCGCTGCTCTTCTTGCAGCGCCTTCAGAGATTTGATCGTGACCATACCACCCGTGGTAACAGTACCCGGGGCGTTTGAATTGGTAATGTTCAAGCCAAGTTGCATATGTGCGTCACTTTGTGCGAATGGGATGTACTATGGCATAGTTTCAGCATCAGGTCCACACGTAGTTGGATTTCTGCACTGTCACCGCCTTACGGGCCCAAGCATCGCCTGTGACGTTTCCATCAGCGTGCAGACACGCGTACTGATGGGCATCTGCAATGTGGGAGTGTGAGTTTTTCTCGGGTTTGTCATCCGTCTCACCGTTCTGCCGGATTTTATACCTATATCCGCCGCGAAGTGCAGCAATTAAATGCGTGCAGCATGGATCGATCAAATGACCGGGTTTACCGTCGACTGTGCGCGTGAGCATTTTGTCCACCGCGTTCACCCGTGCCACCACGCTGTTTGTCTTGGCTGGGATGACCCGAAAGCCTTCCTGCTTCAAGATATCGAACACCGAGCGCTCGTCAGTCTGAGCCCGCTGCTGCCCGGCAGGGTCACCAATAATCAGCACGTTCATGCCCGGGAATCGGTTTACCAGCAACGGTTTGAGCTTCTCACGGCAGAACCGCAGGGTACCCATACCATCAGAGGTCAGGTCTGCGAAGGTGAGGAGTCGTCCTTGGGCGTCGACTTGGTTAATGGTGCATGCAGGTGTGAGACCGAAGTCCATCCCGATGATGAGGGGGTGGGTCTGGAGCTTGATGTGGTTGAGGGTCTGCTTGGCAACGTGTGTATCTCGATCAAAAGCTCGGAATACAGGCTGTCCCGAGAGCGATCGCCCGAATTTGCCGTGCACGTAGACATCGATCCAGTCCTCCGATTTGCCTTCACACAAGTTCTCATAGTACCCGTCTGGCAAGTATTGCACCCAGTCTGCTTCTGTGGCCAGACCGCTAGGCTGGATGGTGACGTGCATGTTGTCAGGCGGATCGTTGAGCAGCGTCTCCCAGAACGTATCAGCGTCCGGCGGGTTGGTAGCGCCCCACACTTTGTGAATCTGCTTGCCGTTGTCGTCACAAGCACCCACACCGTTCATCGTCTTATCAGGGTAACGGCCAAGACGGCCTGTAAGAGCGTTGTAAATATCAGGGTTGATCTCACGAAATTCATCCATGACGCCGAAGGTAAGTTGAAGAGACAACAGACGGCGAGCATCATTTGCATCGTCCAGACCACGGAAAAGCACTTCGCACTCAACGTCGTCGAACTTGAGCAGGAACTTCGAGTTGGTTTTTTCAAGGACACCGGCTTCTCCATCTGGGTACCACTTCAAGAAGTCTGGGATGGTCGTGTCCCACAACATCTGACGGGTGTTACGAATAACAGCAGCGCGTGAACGACGGATGCCGTCCGGACTGGCCTTGATGCGTGCAGCCTCATAGCCAATCTTAATCAGCGACGCGGTCGTCTTGGTTGAACCCACTGGCCCCACGATGAAGTTCGCAAACTTGTCCGACGTGAGGAATGGGACCACCGACAGGGGTGGTGTGTAGACTAGGTTAGCCAAGGATGAATTCCTTCGGTTGGGGCGCTGTGCCGTTCATGATTCGACGAGCGTACTCAGCCAGCAATTCTTGGGATATGGCCTGAATAGCGTAAGCTTCCTGCTCGTCGCCGGGGTTGGTCTCGCCCATCTTCTCGGCGTAGTACTGCCATACGTGCACAGCCTCATGCACTAGCATCCCCGCGACTTCGACCGAATTGAGTTCAGTCTGAGCAGCAACGCTAAGTGCTACAACGCTACATGTTTCATTAGTACGCTCATGCCGGAAAGAGAACGCTGTGGCCCCCGTCTCAGGAAAGGCGAGGTACTCTTTACATATTCCCCTGTACGCCTCGGCTAGCTCATCCGCGTTCAGGCACAGCGCCAAGTATGACCCCGGTTTGGCCACTCGACGGTCCAGCCAGTTAATTTTTGGTTTCTTAGCCATCTATGGTGATCGGGGCAGGCCCGCCTGTCTGTGGGATGTTGATCGTGATACTGAACTTGGGAGCTGAGACCGCACTGGCAGCCTCTAACTTTTTATCGGGCTTCAAGCCCGCCACGTCCACCAGACTGTTAAACACACTGAGCTTTTGCATGATCGAGCTGTCGTTGCTGACTGCTTGCTTGAACATCTGGCTCATCATCTCCTCGGCCATCAGTCCAGCCTTGAGCCGAAACGTCATGCCATTACGCTCAAACTCAGCGCGCTGCTGTTGCACGGCTTGGATGAATGGTGGCCATTGTTGTAAGCGCTCCCACTTCTCACCAGTGAAACCAAAGCGAGCTGCTACGTCGGTCGGATTCTCCAGCCCCGCAGCGCACTCCCACACCAACTGGGGCGGGATGTCTAGGGTGACATGAGGTTCACTAGCTTGAGGTGAGAGCGCGAACTCGGTGAAGTCCGCGAAGTGTTCGAGGTCGTCATTCATACTTCTTCAACCCGTCAGTCAAGATGCGTCGAATCAGCTCAGACATAGTCAGCCCAGTGCGCTCCGCTTCTTTGCGCAGTGCATCCACGACTTGCTCGGGTAGGAAGAAGTTGTAGCGTTTCATCAGTCGAGCTTCAAGTCACTGAGGTCTGGAATGTCCACAGCGGGGATTGTTGGTGCCGGGGCTGGTGTCTTCGGTGCTTTAGGCGCACGGGGTTTGCGCGCTTTCACCTTCTCGATGGCAGCTTCAGTGTTCTTCTGCACAGCCAAGGCTTCCAACTGGGGGCGGCCCTGATTCTGAATTTTCTGCATCAGTGTGTTGATCTCTTCGTACGTATGCTTGTCCTGCTTGGCAGCTTGGAACAATACGAAGGCCATGTCGATCTCTGCGACGGTTAACTCTAGTTTGAGGGTAACGGGGGTCATTTTATTTTTTCGCCTTCTTCATGGGTTCTTTCTCGTACTTGGCTTCGGCTTTTTTGTAGCCAGCTTTTGTCGGGTACGCTTTTTTCTCGGCGGCTTCTTCCTTCTTGGACTCTTTGCCCTTGAACAAGAACGCGGGTTTCTTAGTTGCCATGGTGTCGCTCCTAGGTTGTGACGTGTGTATGGTACACGAGGTCAAGTTTATAGCGCAAGCGGTTTAAGTATTCAATGGGCTGGGATAACTTTACAACGTGTGGCGAATGTGTGTATATAGTGAAAATTGACCTTTGATGGATGAGCGATACGTAAGATGCCACTCCCCCTCCCCGAGTCCGTGTCCCTCCCCCGTACCCGTACCCCCTCGCCCCTGCAACCTACCGCGCCACCTAATTATGGAAGGGGTCGAATGGTGCAAACCTACCGTACCGCCTAACAGTGAGAGTGCATCGCCATTCAAACATCACGTTCATTAAGAACACATAGGGTAGTTGCATCCCGCGATATACGGCGTCCCGTAAGGCCACGCTAGTCTCAAGGAATAAATGCGCCTAACTTATGCGATGTATCAATCATTAACAATTTAACTTGGGGTATCGGCTAACGCTATCGGCCCCACGATTTTGCGAGTTTGCGTGAAGTAACTCGCCGGTATAACTCACCGTATCACCTAACCCGCGACACATTGCGGCATGGTGTAAACACGTTCGGCAAAGCGTGGCGGTGGGTTTTTAAGTGTGCATTGCATGGTGTAGTGCATACTTTGAAACCTTTTGGAGTAATTTCTATGACTAATTCAATCACAATCTTCGCCGCCGATTCAGCCGTTGTCTCTTATGAGAACAAAAAAGGCGATCAATTCACCACATCAATCGAAGGCGCATTGTTCAAGGGTGGGGCTGCGTTGCGCTCACTCAAGGACGCCGCCATGCTGTCAGCTCACCACAAGGCTGAGTCGGGCCGCTATCGTGCCGCCGCCGATATTCTCAGTGCCGCGTTCCCCACAATGACCAAAGCGTTTGACAAGTTCGTGGGCTCGCCTGCTTGGTCTACCAAGCTCTCAATGGCTTTGTATCTTGACAAGCTCGAAAACATCGATACACCCAACAAGGGCTGGTCTAAGAAACAGATCGAAGCTCGTGCTTTCATCCAAGCATTACGCACTGTGCCAGCATTGGCCAACACAGGTAGCTCGTTCACCATCGAAGCCTAATGCGAGTACACCTCTTGTCACGGGGTGAGCACATTGCCCCCATGCCGCCCTTAGTCCAAGGTTCACTGAATCGTAAAACTCAGGGCGGCTTGCCGCCTGAACCATACCGCACTGCAACTACCCGATGGGTTAGTTGTCCAGCGCTGACAGCGCGTGACCCAATGAAAAAGGTTTTTTCTGAGTACAAAGGGGTGCGCTCGTACTATTGAATGATTTGTACATGACAAACTTCGTAAAATTGTCCAGCAAATTCAAAGAATCCAATGTTTATGCGGGTTGCCAATGGTTCATTTGTATATTTTACGATTTGTTGTATATATTGAACCAGAAAAGATTTAGAGTGTGCCTCTTACCTCGTGGATAACGCGGCACATAAACACATAACCTCGTAAAAGTCTCTGACCCTCTAGAAAACCCAACAAATTGCAAAATTCAACGTAAGTCATTGATTTATAAGGGTTTGTAATTTTACGATTTACTTTGGCCAGCAGACAAACCAGCAAATTCACCGCTTGCAATCATGCAACTGCATGATGTATAATATGTCTATCAGTTCAAGGCGCATGCTTGTCGTCATGCTGATCAACATGAAAGTGAATGATGAAAACATTAACAATCCGTCTAAGTAATGATGACTATCAGGCTCTCAAGACTTATGCTGCATCACGCCGCACGTCAATGACCTCAGTAATCATGCACCAGCTCGACACCCTTGGAATTACCAAGCCACCTCAACGCGTGCCAAAGACTGATGCACCAGATGACCTAGTATTCGTAGACGAATAAGATGTGATATAATCTATGTCAGGCAGATATATAGTGTGTCTGCCTGAGTTAAAGGAACCTAACTATGTCAGAACTGAAATCCGCAAAAATCCTAGTCACCGTACCTGCTGACTTGCATGACCGAATCAAAGCCAAAGCCGAGTCTATGCGCCGTAGCTTATCTGGGTATGTCGCATATGTAATGGACCGAGAACTTCCACCCCCTACCTCATTGGGTGCTGTGCTGGACAAGGCTATCGCTAAAAAGCTAGAAGAATTACAAGCTAGCCTCACCCATGAGGGTGGCCATGAGTTGTTGTTCTTTCGTGACCGTGACGGTGTGCTTACCCCGTGGGTAGTTAACGAAACAGGCCGTCCAACAATCCGGGAAGTTGCGGTGTCCTTAATCCTGCAAGAGTATGGTGTGGCTATGGCAGAACGCACGACCCCTTCCCTTGGCGCAGTGAATGACGCTAAAGCTAAGGCACACGAGCTCGGAAACGCTGAGTGCCACAAGTGGTACAAAGATCAAGGCATCGAAGCATAAATAAAACGGCTGGCATCCGTAACTGCCACACTCACTAACTAACGGAGTAAACCATGTCCCTCATGTACTTACAACTCACGCCCTCTACATCTGATCAACCCCTCGACCTCATGGCCGACATTGACGAGTATGTATGCGACCTAACCCTGACTGAAGACGAAGTCATGGAGACTTTGGACGATGCGATCATTCAACGCTACCGAGAGATATGGTCGTAATGGGCACCTATCACGAACCGCACCCGAGCAACACCTGCGGTATGGAACTTGGAGATTACCTAGAACTCATGGTTATCTACGTGGTAACCCATAGACTGGATGACGAGACCGTGGCCAAGCACGCGCCGACCATGGCCAGACTGCAATCTATTAGAGAGCGCAACAGCCCCAGTGCGATCAATGCCGCGATCAGGCAATTCCACAACACCAGACGAGAGGTTGAACTATGGAAGACTACCACCTGCCAATCTGCACCCACTGCTACGCAGTCAGGGTCGAACCACAACGGGCCAAAGCCCTAAGACCAACATGCGCAGCGTGTGGTGAGAAGATCGCCAAGGAGCGCAAGCACACAGTCGTGCCCATGCCCAAATCAAACTACATATTGGTGACAGACTTATCTCTGCTCCAAGGGCTCAACTCATCGCACAAGGGCGGAGGCAAAACGTGAGTGCAGCCAAGCATGTCCTGCTACGGGTATGGTACAGACCGAAAGACGGGAAAGAATCAAGACCATCGAAGCACGCACTTATCTGGACGCTTGACCGCTGGTATGCGCACAGAACCGACCTGATGCTGGATCAAAACCTCACCGTGGACGAGGCAAATGCCAAGTTCGTCATCACAGTTGGCGGCCTCAAGCGCCTGAAGTTGTTGCAAGCATCCCTCTCAAGATTGGACAACGCATGAACTGGATAGAGCAGCAGCCACACGCCAATGTCAAGAACGGCACAACCGTACATATATTAGTAAGCAACGACGAGTATGTAGCGTTCATCACGCCAGAGGTTAATGTGTTCAAGGCAATCGTGCCGTGGGGCACAAGCCTAAGAGGTACCACGCGGGTTAATTACCACTACACACACGACACACTCCAAGAAGCCAAAGACTGGTGCATCGCGGAGCTGTGGAAACGGAGGTTAGACCAATGAACAGCATAACCATCCAAGGCAAGACGTTGCTCGTTGCCGTATCACTCCCAAAATTTGGTTGCGCTGAGTGCCAATCCAATGAGTGTGTGCGTATTGACGAGAGAACCAATGACCTGTACTTTGAATCAGGAGACAAGTTCGGAGGGCCTGACTCGCTGTACTGCATATCCGAAGGCAAAGACATGGTATTCATCAACGACACCCCCGAGGATATTGCACGCTACGTAGCGGCGAGATTGGAGGCGACATGAACATCGAAGGCATGAAGGGCTTAATCGTGGACGATGCACTATATATAGTCATGCCGTCCATATTGGTCTCAAACTGCACTGGATGCTACTTTATAGGCAAATACCCATGCCCACATCAACGCAAACTAATCTATTGTGGTGACCCCGAAGATGATGCTGACCACATATTGATACTCGACAGCCCGCAAGCAATAGCTGCCTATGTTGCACTTAGATTGGAGAGCACATGAAGTTCAGGGTCAATGTCTCAGTACCACCAGACTGGCGTGGGTGCAAGTATCACGATGCGTTCAACTCACGCGATGAGTATCTGCACCTTTGGATTACTGAGAACACAAGAACAGGTCTGTTTAGGGCAGACATGCCAAACAATTCAATCGGCGAATGGGGTACATGGGATGAAGCCGTCCGTGCATTATCTGTGGCCCACGTAGTAAGGAGACTTTCGTGACACATGACTTACCAACGACGACCATCAATGGCGCACAGTATGTGCTGATAGAAACCATTAGCAAGCGTAACGTCTGCGCGGGCTGCGTCTTTGACAAAGACAAGATAAAAGAAGGTGGGTGTATTGAATCAACAAAGGGGGCGACATTGGAGTGCTACGACCGCCTCATCTACATACCCAACACACCTGAAGACATAGCTAACCACATAGCCCAACGATTGGAGAACACATGAACACAACAGTACAAATCAAAGTCAAGAGCAACTACGGCAACCAAGCGCTGTACCCACACAACGAAGCCGCACGTACATTCGCCAAAATAGCTGGTACCAAGACGCTCACGTTGGACACAGTTAAACAGATCATGGCGTTAGGCTATGAGGTTGAGTACATACACGATGAGGTGGTGGTATGA
>Ga0228701_1000524_pt1 | contig 31408 bp, 35 predicted proteins | sample McNCre117_Aug_MG_2_FD_178017 | JGI IMG/M metagenome (GOLD analysis project Ga0228701, IMG submission 178017) | Freshwater microbial communities from McNutts Creek, Athens, Georgia, United States - 11-17_Aug_MG | ecosystem: Environmental > Aquatic > Freshwater > Creek | place: USA: Georgia... | reverse complement strand
GACAAAGGTTAACTCTATCGCCCCAATAACAACTCCCAACAGAATTAGTTGGCTGTCAGTCATTAGTCCTCAATTAGTTTAAATAAAATCAAATAATTCTCATTGCTTTCAATAGTTTCCAAAACAGAAAGAGGGATAGGAGTGTATTCGATTTCCTTATCCTCATTTAATAGTTCGGAATACTTCTCTTGATACTCAACAAACTTAGGGTTCATTTTCTTTTCGTCCCCTTCTCCAATAAATGGCTCTAGGTTAATATTGCCATCTTCCTCTTCGCCATATTCACGAACTAAATCATTTTGGAATTTAGCTAGAGTTTCTTTCTCCTTTTTTAACTCTTCGGATAATTTTGTTAGTCTATATTTTAACCCTAAAGTTAACTTCTCTTTTAAGAATCCATCCAAAATTTTAACCCCTGTCTGAGGATTTACAAAGCCGTTAAGCTCTGCTTCTAGCGTAAGAATCTCGTGTAGTTTTAATGTAATTTGTGCCATTGCTTGGTTATTATAGTTGATTAATTGAATCAATAGTTTTTGATACAGCTACAATCGGTATAGTAGTTCCATCGACAAAAACACAAGTACCCTCGTCATTCCCTTCTTGTGTAATTGAATTTTGAGAAATCTGAACAATCCTATCTGCTGCAATCCAACTTCTTATGTATGCTCCGTCGGACTTTGTTATAATTTTAATAAATTTTGCCATTATTGTATATTTAAATTGTTATTTATCCCATTTACCTCTTGGGCATTTTTGTTCTTTAGGTACATCTGAGGATGTGTAGATTTTAGCCGCAATAGGGCATCCGCAAGCACCACATTGAAAATAATTGTTTACGATTGAGCCTGTTACTGATTTGACATCTACTTCTTGTAACATTTCACAAGGTTCACAGACTTTCATTCTTTCATCTGCAAGTGCCTTTTGCTCTTCTGTATGGAACATAGCCGTTCCCCAAGCCTTAACGATAGTTAGAAATTTGTTCATTGTATATTGTTTGGTTAATGCAAATATAGCAAATGTTTTTTTTATAAACTATGTAGTAAAGATTGTGTATCCATTGTAAGAACATACACCACCTACAGCGTAGTCTAAATTTCCAATATTAAATGAGGCATTTGTGTTTCTACAAAAATAAATAGTTTCTCCATTTTGCAACCAATAACTTGTATTGCTTCCTGCCGAACAAGGAAGCCACTCGATATAAACATCGCTTCCGCTGTTATTTGACACAGATATTTCTTCGCAACACGCGCAATCTGCAGAAGAAGGCGCCGCAGTACCTAAATCTGTGTTATTTGCAAAGTAACGATTATATGTAGAAGAACACTCTCTTGTATCTTTATATACAGGATATGGCACACAGCTTATGCAAGTATTATAACCCTGAAATTCCAGATATGGAGATGTTACGCAAGACCCATTACTTGGTGCAGATAAGCCAACATCAACTTCATTTACAAAATAATGATTTTTAGTAGGAGAACAGTTTGTTGCAATATCTCTAAATACCGTATATGTCTGACATCCAGAGCAAGTGCTATATCCTTGACTTTGTATGTTTTGAGTATAGTCGCAAGCTCCAAGTGTAGGCTTATTTCCGTATGTAACACCATTTACAATGTATTGATTACCGAAAAAACAAGTGCTTACATTTTTATAGACAGAATATGTTATGCAGTCTATGCAAGTCTGTCCAATATACATTTGATAATTTGGAGTGGAGACGCAAGCCCCTGTTGTAGGATTTGACTCATAATAGTTTCCGTTAGAAAAATATTGCAGAGTCCCTTTATAGCATTCATTTATATTTTGATGAACGGTATATTCTTCACAATCAAGGCACATAATACCAATTGAAGCAGAGCCGTAATCTGGAGATGTATTGCAAGCCCCATTTGCTGGGTTGTAAGAATACCCAACGCCATTTACTTGATACGGGTCGCCTGTGTAGCACGGCTTTTCTGTATAATTGTGAGCAAAAACAAAATACGAACTACATCCTGAGCAATAAATTTGCCCTGTATTTTCGTATTGAGACGAATAATCGCAAGCCCCATTTGAAGGCGCTATATTCCCAACAGGTGACCCATTTACATAGTATTGATTATATGTCGCGGAATTAACATTAGTATCCCTAAAAACAGTATATGTGAAGCAAGATGAACAAGTAGAATATCCTTGAGAAGTTAGCACGGGCGATGTATTATACCCTATAGTCAAATTAAAATTATCACTTGTTTTGCTATTTATTCCAACGCCAGAAGCTGTAAAATTATTACTTAAAGAAACATTTTCTGTAGAAGCTACAACTCTTATTCCTAACGATATAAACGTATTGAATATTGAATCGTGAAGTACACCAGACTTACTGAATGTTACTGTACGGGTGGCTGAATTATAATTAGATGTCCATCCCGAAGGCAAAGGTGTATAAAAACTATTAAATGTAAGGTTTGAAGGCAATACGTCAGTTAATACTGTGTCAGAAGAATATAGATTACTAGTTGTATTTCTTACACGAAGTAAATATATAAACGTAGTATTGTAAGCCAAGTTTGTATTAGCTGGTATATTTGTAGTACCATCATTCTGCCTAGCTACCTTTTCTAACGTAAAAGTAGGATATTGCAAATATGGGGTAGCTGTAGTAGAATTGGTCGGAGAGTAAGTTGCTGTTAGTGGTATAGCTAAAGTTCCAGCTCCATCTGTTAATGGTCTAGTCGTTGAGCAAGTTATAGTAATAACAATTGTTGCTCCAGCAGCTATAGCGCTAGTTATTGTCAATGTCCCTGAAGAATAAGTTGATGAAACTCCAGAAGTTATTGTGTAGCTTACAAATGAAGTATTTGATGCAAAAGATATAGCAAAAACTAAATTTGTGCTTGTTGCAAAAGGTTCATCATTTCTTATATTTATTGTGTATGTAACATTATTGCCAGCTGTTACTGTACTAGGAGATGCTGAACTAGTAAGATTTAAGTTAAAGAACGGAGGTATTCCAACAATTGCCTTTTTTGGCAATAATTGATTGTTCGAACGAGACGTGTAGAATGAATTTGATGTATCAATGTGAATAATATCACTCAATCCAAGTTTCCTTACTGTTCTTTTGCTTGACGTAAATGAAGCTTTTTGATATAAGTCTCCAGAGGAAATAGCGTTAGCTAAGTCCTCATAAGTGACAATCTTATTATCATTCATCGTAGTCCAAGCACTCATATACCTAATTTAGCTTCTAATTCTGCTACGCGTTTTTCTAATTGTAAAATCTTTAGTGTATGTAAATCAGTGTAATTTACACTTAATGAAATTCCGTCATTATTGACTAATTCTGGTAATATGTCAAAAACTTGCTGAGCAGAATATCCGTAGCGTATCTTGTCTTTATCATAAGTTGTGCGAATATACTTAATTACGTCTATGCTGCTAACATCTATATTTGGATTTTCGCCTAATATATTCTTGTATCTTACATCTGATGATTCAAAAAACGAACTAGCTATAATACTAAATCCAGTAGCATCCGCACTTACTCCGCAAACAGAAGATAATGAAGGCGTTGAATAAGTAGAAGATATTACACCAGTTGAACTATTATATGATATACCAGAACCTGCACTTATAGAGTTGCGGGCTAATGCATCTGTATATTGAGTAATTGTAGACGAAAATGTTCCAGTAGATGAATTATAACTCAATCCAGACCCAGCAGAAAATAGTCCTCTTATTGAAGAGTCATTATATATATTCCCAGAAAATGATATAACACCAGTTGAACCATTATATGATATACCAGCTCCTGCGCTTATAGCTCCTCTAGCACGAGCATCCGTAAAATATAAGTTCCCGCTTTCCGTAACATCACTAGATGCTATTGAAAAGTTTGCGCTTAATGTAGAACCATCTTGTTTTGTTAATGTTAGCGTTTTCGTAGATGTCCCCGAAAAGCCCAAAGATATAGGAGACCTGTTATAAGCAGTTGTCCAATTGCTAATATTAGTATTAGTGATTCCAAATGATGGAGAAGCTGTAAAAATTGGGTCTGTTTCACCTGCAGAAATAGTTTGATAAGTAATGCTTGTAACACCGACAGTAATGGTTGATTGGTTAGTATTTCCATATCTATAGTTTGCATTTGTTCCTGCGGTAATTAGATATTGGAATCCCCGCAATTCTGCGTCTGAATCAGAATCTGTAGCTCTTGTCCAAGCTAACGCATTCGCTAAGTAAACCCCATTTTGAGACTGTACAGTTTGCCCTATAACGAGTATTCTATCTCCAGCCGAAGGTGTATATCCATTTACAGCAGAAAGTCCCGTGAGCGGAATATCTGATACCGCTACGGTCATTACAGATGCTCCAAGCTTTAATCCTGTAAGGGCAGTGTTGTCTACGTATTCTTTTGAAGCTGCGTGCGTCGGACTTGTTGGTACTGCGGGAATGGTAACATTAGATGCAAATGTCCAGTTATTTTGCGCGTTTACTCCGCCGCCAGACGCGTATTCTCCTATGGATGAGGTAGTTATGCCAGCACTTACATTAGCTGTTCCTATCACGGTGAAAATGCTTGACACCGTATTCCAAGAGAATTTTGTTACATCACTTGTAAGAATAGTTCCATTACTAAATATAATTGAATTAGCACTTGGGGCTACAAAAGGAACTACCTTCCCATCTGGCTGAACTTGAAGGAATTTACTGTAAGAAGCTGCAGGAGATTCTACTAATCCTGATAGATAAAGTGTATCAAGTGATACGTCTTTAATCTTATTTACATCACCTAAGAATATTTTTTGAAGTGACGTATCTAACCATAATAAAAGATTGCTTTTTATACGGTATCCGTCAGCAACTTTTAGAGCTTCAATATTAACACTGTCTCCTTTAACGTCAGCTAAATATTTTGGAGACTTGTTATTGAATCCAATCTTATTGCCGCTCTGATATAATACAGAATTGATAAGGTTGTCTCTTGTCCCATTAACAAGTGGAACATAATTAGTTTCAGCATCAATCTCTAATCCGACTGTTTCGCTATTATTTACAACGGTAGTTGAGTTATTAGTAATAGATGGAGTTGATGATGCTGCAGACGATTGCTGGGCAGTCATTGTTACACCAGCAGAAAAAATATCCTCTACTGGAACAGAAACTACTGCTCCAGCATTGTCAACCATCATTATCGAAACTATATTATCAGGTAATTGTGCCATATTATGCGTAAGGTAACTTTTCTGTTTCTACTTCGTTTGAATCAATCTGTTGTTGAATATAGTTTGAAATATACTCCTCTCCCTTTTTATTGAATTCAGATGGATGAGAATCAATCCATCCCATCATCATTGGCTGAGTAATGCTTTCGTATGGAGTAAATTGAGATTCGTGTGGAGTTTCAAATTCTAATTTATCCCAAAACTCTCCTACATATCCATCGGGATGTGTGCCAGTTTTTACAACACTAATCCACTTAATCACATTTTGTAGGTTACCTTCTGTCTTATGGTATTTTACCCCCTTTATTGCTGTTGAATAACTAATCATTGGTTATTAATTAATAGTAAGTAATTGTAACTTTAGACATATCACGAGCAAATAACATAATGGTTGCAGAGCATTTAAAACCACCAGCACCAGTAGATGTTAATGCTGTAATGATATATCCATTACCATCTGTGTTCATTTCTCTACCAACTAAACCTACGTTATTCCCTCCAAAGTGAAGCATATCAAAAAATTTATCTCCGTGAGAGCCGCTTCCATCACTCCATCCTCCAAATTGATATGAAAATCCACTACCTGTATTTGCGGTGCTATTTGGTGGGTAGTCATCAAAGTTCATTCCATATATGAATCCAGTGAAGTAGTTATTTGTACCCGCATTAATTTTAATAAACTTAGTTGAGCCAACATTCTTTTTAGAATGAGAAATTATACGCATACCGCCAGCTACCTCACTAGTGTTACTGCTATTTATAGTTAATCCGCCAGTTAATGTTCCGCCACCAATAGGCAAAGCGTAACTACTTACATTTTGAGAACTTACTGCAACAGCCCAGTTTTGATAAGTTCCAGTTCCTTGATAGCTTCTAAACCATAAGTTATTATCATAATAAGTCATACCAATTTGATAACCGTGTACATTACCCGTATTGCTATGTCTTACATTCACATAATTCATCCAAGTACCCGTTGGATTACCAGCACCACCAATATCTTGGTAAAAACCACTAGGTACGGCAGTATTTGGTGGATTAGATGATATTAAATTTGGCTGATTTAGCCAATCTTGTGGCTTACTACTTACATTTGACCAAGCAACAGAACCAGCAGAACCTGTTACACTAATTCCCCAAGTACCTGTTGCTCCAGTTCCAGTTGTAGGAACGTATGTACTATTGTCATAACTAATTGTAGTTCCGCTTGCCTTGACAAATCCAGTTCCGTTTAACGTAGTTCCAGCACTAATTGTCCAGCTTCTATCTGCTGACAAATCGTATGTTGTTCCATTGATTGTTAAAGTACGAGCATTTGTTACAGGAGTGTATCCAAGTGCAGTTGTTACGTTTCCAGAAGTGATACTTGTTAAGTATGTACTCGTGTCTAAACTCCAAGTGTTAGCAGCTGTCTTTTTTAAGAAGCCACTTGTTCCAGCTAATCCTGCAATAGCAGTTAAATCTGCATCTAATGGCTGATATGTAGAAGCCGCAGCAGATGTCGTCAAATACCCAGCAGAAGCGTGGTTGCCCCACCCATAAGCTGTGTTCCAGTTGCTTGAGTTATTAGTTGTTGTGTACCAAGAACTAGCTGTATAAATTGGGTCTGTTTCTGTAAAAGAAGTTAGATAAGTATTAGTATCTAATGACCAAGTATTGGCAGCCGTTTTCTTCAAGAAGCCGCTTGTTCCAGCCAACGCTGCAATTGCAGTTAAATCTCCATCTAACGGCTGGTAAGTAGATGCTGCTACAGAAGTTGTAAGATATCCTGCAGAAGCGTGATTTCCCCATCCATAAGCTGTGTTCCAATTTGATTGCTCAGTAGTAGTTGGAATAACATATCCTGCCGTTAAACTAAATACGCCAGTAGTGTTTGTATATGTTAATCCAGTTGCTGTTGAGCTTAATGCTGTTAAGGCAATGTAGTTACTTGGGTTAGCTGCGTTGTATGGAGTGTATCCTAATACTGATGTTAACTGAGCATTCTTCCAAAGGCTTGTTGCGTTGTCATAATACATCAAGTCTTTATCAGCCTTAGAAGTAAATAACACGTTATGTAATTCTTCTATCTCAAATCCATTCTGTACGTTAACAAAGATTTCTCCATTGTTAGATTGAACTCTTGTTACAACACCAATAAAGACTAAATGAGCAGGAGCGACGGGTTTATTTGCTAATCCAAAAATTAAATTTCCTGAAGTTCCTAACCATACGGGGTCTCCTGCTGTTGCAGTAGATGTATCTAATCCAGCAACAAGCCCCTCTGTTACAACTTTTACAATGTCATTTGTTACTCCTCCAGTCTCTAATAATCCAAGAACTTTTGATGATGTTGATTCAGACGCATTAGATGCCGCAGATACAACCATATTTGTTCCATCAGCGCTTGATTCATAAACAGCTTTCCCTTTTGCAATAGTTGCTCCAAGCTTAACGCTATGCTTTACTTGCTCAGCATAATTATCAATCCATTGAGTATTATAATCAGTAGCATCAATTTTAGATAATATCTGTCCAGCAGTTCCTCCAGCAGCTAATGTACCAGAAACTGTCCAACTTCTATTTGCTGTTAAGTCGTATGTAACGCCATTGATTGTTAGTGTGCGTGCATTTGTTACAGGTGTAAATCCAAGTGAGTTTTGCTTAGCATCTAAAGCTGACTGTAAATCTGTTTGATTTGACAATGTGCCTGTAATACTTCCCCACGTTCCGCCTCCGCCAGCAGATGAGCTAATCTCTACATAAACAGTTCCACTCCAACGATAAATCTTGTTGGTATCAAGTGTTACATAAATTTTGCCTGTTGTTCCTGTAGCTGGCAAAGATGCTAAATCAGCATATTCTAAAACGTCGTCAACATAAGAAGGAAGTTGCGTAGAGGGAACTAATCCAGCTCCATCTAAACTTGCGTATCCGTTTGCAATACCTTTGTTAGCTGCATTTTCAGGAGTGTATCCTAATGCAGTAGTAACTTGAGAAGAGTTTATTGATGTTAAATATCCAGCCGAAGCGTGATTCCCCCATCCATAAGCTATATTCCAGTTTGATGAGTTATTAGTAGTTGTGTACCAAGAACTTGCTACATAGATAGGGTCTGTCTCAGTAAACGATGTTAAATATGTATTTGTGTCTAATGCCCAAGTATTAGAAGAAGTCTTCTTTAGTAGTCCAGATGTACCAGATATTGCTGCAATAGCAGTCAAATCATCATCTAGCGGCTGATATGTAGATGATGCAACAGAAGACAATAAATATCCTACTAAAGCGTGATTCCCCCATCCATAAGCTGTATTCCAATTGATAATATTAGTAGAAGTAATTCCATAAGCCGCTGATGCTACAAACACGGGGTCTGTTTCAGAAGGCGTTGTATATGAAATAACTCCAGTAGAAGAGTTGTAAGCAAGGCTACCTGTTACGGATATCGCTGCTCTCGCTCTTGTGTTTGTAAAGTATAAATTAGTTAACTCTGGGACTACAGAGGTGTTCAGTGTAGCCAAAGCTCCCGCTCCTGTAATATATTGTAGCGGACTACCTGTTGCGGAAATGTTAATTACACCACTACTTGTGATAGGAGAGTTTGTTACGCTGAATGCTGAAGGAGCTGAAATCCCAACACTTGTTACTGTACCTACGTTTGCTCCCGCAGCTATGCCGTCGAGTTTTGCCTTGTCGGACGCTGAAAATGCTCCAGATGTACTAGTTGTTGCAAGAGCAAGAGAAAGTACCTGAGATGCCAAAGAAAGCCCGTTAGCTGTGCCGATAGTTACGGCATTATGGAAGCGGGTGTCATTGCCTTGTGCAAATGTGTTTGAAGTTGAACCGAACGTAGGTGTGTATGTAACAATATTGTTCGATACATTAATCGTAAATGCTGGATTTCCAGATGAAAGCAATAATGTGCTACCAAGTGGTATGCTATCCGTGTTTGTCCCATCAGATATACTGAATGAGTTTGAGCCTGTTGATGCAAGCTCAAAAGGAAGCATTCTTGTACTTTGATAAGTGTAAGAACCTGTGTATGGCTGAAGAATAGATAGCAATTCTTTAAGCTGACCTTCTGAGCCATCCTGAGTTCCAGTTTGATACCTTGCAATAATATGAGAATAGAGCGCAATTGCTAAATCATATTGCTCGCTTAATAAATTGAACTGAGTATCATTTTTTTCTTTGTACTCTTCAATTATAGCTCTGTAGTCATTTATCTTATCAATAAGCTCTAACTGGGTTGGACACTTCTTAATTGATACTGTTTTAGTAAATAGCTCAACGTAATTGATTGTTAACCAAGAGTTAGAATTATGTGTATAGCTTACTAATACGTCAGAGGATGGTGTATATACTCCTTCGTAGTATTTTCCAGAATTGACCATATCAATGGTATTGCCTGACACATTAGAAACTGAAGTGCCTGAAACCTCTGATGTAGTTGGTAATAATGAAAATAAAGTTCGTGTTAAAGTTCCTGTAAAACTTCCAATAGGCGAATAAGACGTATTGTCCTTAAACTGAACTTGCGGAATAAGAACATCCGATAAATCAGTAATGCCATTACTAGGTTTTACCCAATTAAAATCAAATTCCTTTGATGACGAATAAGATGTTGTTGCTGCATCTAAAGCAATAAAGTCAATCTTATATGCGCCAGTAATTACATTGTTATTACTATCTGTTACAGCTAAAATGTCAATGTATAATCCTGAAGAATTAATATCAGGACTTGTCCACTCAGTTTTAATTCGAGTAGAGCCATCTGGAAAAGTAACTGAAAAGTTACCTTTAGCCAATGTGAATCCTGAAGATGTATCTGTTAAACGAATAACTCGTGTCTGAGTCTTTTCGTTAATCCTGAATTGAACACTAAAATTTGCCGACATTTCTAAGCTATGCTATGTTTGTTCAAAGATACAATAATTTATCATAAAAAAAGAAAGAGGTCACAAAATGCGACCCCTTCTAATCAACCGAAACCAAACAATCTATCCTGTTGTCGGATTTACCCCAAACGGGTCTTGATGGCATTTAGCTCATCTGGATTGTTTTCTTCTAGGTAATCGGCTAGTTCCTTGACGTAGTTTTTATTAGGAGATTTTTTGTACTTGTAAATCTCTTTATTAGTTTCCGCCCATTCAAATACTTGTGCATTAGAGTTGTTCACAATAATACCCTTTTTAATTGCTTCTTTCAATAAAGATTCAACTTCAATTGTTGCGCGCTCAGCAACTTCTAAAAACTCACTAGGATTTTCTCCTGCGTAGTCTTCTAATTCGTTACGAATCTCTTCGATTGATTCAGCATCAATACCAAGTGCCATTGCAACTTCTTTTGCTTTTTTGTCGTCCATCTCTAATGCAAGATTCATTGCGCGAACAATTAACTTACGCATAGAGCGTTCTTGGATTGCTTCTTTCTTAGTATCTACACGATGAAAATGAACTTCAGCTTCTCCATTTTTACTAGGGTTGCTTTCATTGTAATTACATAGCTCTAAGAATTGATAAATCTTCTGATGGACAGGGTTTTTGCCATCAAGGAATAAATATCCAAAATTAGCTGCTGTAAAGACAATGTTCAAAAACACTGGATTACCATCATTGTCAACTCGCTCAATTGCGCCAATAGTAACAAAGTCTTTTTTGTACTTGTCGTAAATAACGTCTGTTGAAGGGATTTGCAATGCAGAAGGCATCAAGAATTTCCCATAATTATCTGGGTCGGGACGCACATTATTAACTCGGTAAGTAGCTCTTTCATTTTGAGCTAACTTTTTCTCCATCTCTGGAGACAACTGATTGTATTCAGATGCTTTCATTTCTTTTTATTGTTTGGTTTTATAATTAACTCCACCAAAGGTAGCACCTTTAGATAAATTATCCAAGCACCATAATGGCTGGAGATTTGTATAATGACATAATGCTATTAATTCTTCCTCTGACTTTGCTGATGCTAACGGTTGAATATGGTCAACGTGTATCTCTCCAGCAATGAATGCCTCCCAAGTCATACCGTCTTTAAACTGTGATACAAAGTGAGCTTTTACTGTTTCCCAATCAGCTCCTAGCATCTCATTTGTTCTGAATTTTTTGTTTTGTTTTAATCTATAAAATGCACCTTTTGTTACTTGGCGAATCCTTTCTTTGAATTGCAATAACGGACTTGCCTCGATTCGCTCTTTGCGCTTTTGCATTAATGTTGCGTGGTTTAACTTTTTATATTCTTTACTTTTCTTATTATATTTTTCTTTATGTTTTTCGTATGTAGCTTTTTGCCAAGTTAATATTTTATTCTTATTACCTTGATAATACTTTTTTCTGTAATCAGAAAATTGTTCAGAATTTTTCTCTCTCCATCTGTAGGTTTTAGCTGTACACTTATCCACATTCTTTGCTCTCCATTTTGCTTCATATTCTCTTCTTGCATCTGGATTTGCAGCATACTTTTCCTTCGATGCCTTAGCTATACAAGATTTGCATTTATTTTTATGCCCATCTTTTGCCATTTTTTCCTTAGTAAAATCATTATAAGGCTTTTCAATATTACACGTATTACATACTTTCATTTTACTATTGTTTAGTTTACAATAGCAAAGATAGATATAGTTTACATTAAAAACAAATTAAAAACAAAAAAGGGAAGAATTTCTTCCTCCCTTTAATGTAACTACTTGATAATCATTAGATTGAATACTTAACGAAGTGTTCATTGCCCACTGTCTCAAGTCCTTCAATACTCGTGTACACGATATCAAGTGTATCAGTATCAGAAGTTGGAACTGGAGCTAAACCACCAAGCATCTTCTCGCGGAAACGAGAGTTCAAGCCTTCTGGCATCTCTAAGTAACGAACCATCATACGGTCTACTTGACCACCGCCTTGCTCAACCTTAATCTTTCCAGCAGGAACTAAGTACGCCTCTTTTGTGAAAGTAGTTGTACCACCTACTGAAGTTACTTGTGGGTGAGATAATGCGTTAAGACGCTTCTTGTGGAAAGTACGTCCAAATGCAGCTAAAGATTGAACACCTAAAGCGATAGCAACGTCTTTCTTACCACCGTAAGAAGCATAGTTTACTGCACCATTGATGAATTGAGTAGCACCAGTGATTTGAGAATCAAAAGCGTTATCAAAATCAGCACCAGCCCACAATTGGTATTCTGCTGGGCAACGGTTAGCATCCATCAAACGAGACAATGCAGCGATATCAGACAATAACAAAGTACCACCAGTTGCAACTGAAGATGAAATACCACCAGCATTAACGATAGTGTCACGCAAACCGCGAGTTGTATTGATAGCTTTACCATCAGCATCTGTCAAACCTGCTGACTCACGTCCGAACAAGATTGAATACAAGATGTCCATACGGTGCTTCAAATACGCATCGTGCTGCTGCTTCAAGAAGTAGTAAGGCTTACCTTTGAATTCAACTTCGATTTTAGAACCGTAAGCGATATCAGTGATAGAAGTCTTAGTCTTGAAGATTTGCAACTTGTTAGAACGCTTAATCAAATCAGACTTACGCATTTGGTTAGAACCAGTTCCTTCCGCGTATGCGTTAGACATAAATGACAACTTAGAACCTGTTGTAGCAGCAGGGATAGCATCAGCAGAGTTAACTGGCTTAACAGTGATAACGAAGTCAGTAGCTGAAGAAACAGCAGATACATAACCTACAACACCGTTAGCGAACAAGATTAACTCACCAACTACTGGCTTAACAGAAGTAGCTCCAACGCAAGTGATGTCAACAGAAGCACCAGCAGAACCCGCAGAAGTCCCTGGGGTCTTAACTGTAGCAGTTGCATACAAGAAGTTGTTTTGTACTGTGAAATACTCAGTTTGAGCAGTAGCCTTAGCTTTACCTGTCCAATCTAAGATGTCCAACATTGACGCCTCTTCATCATAGATGTCAAGAACGTCCTTTAAAATTTCACGTTGCTCTAACGTGTTTGTAAACGATACCGTAGACAAAAAGGTACGGTCGATATTACCTGCTCCAATAGCCATTGTAATAAAAATTTAAATGTGAATAACTTACTTTCTTACAGTCATTCCCTTTAAAAAGTCAACAGGGTTATCAAATGGACTACTAAAGTCGCTGTTTTCAATAACCTCTTTTGAGTTCGTAGGTGGAGTGACATTTTTTAATTCTGCCTCCATCGCCTTACGACCCAAAGATTTTCCGTGTTTAATTAGTTCACTTATAAACTGAGTTGGATTCTCTGCGAATGCAACTACTTGTGTCCACTTGTTCCAATCTACACCTCCGTCTTTGGCGAAAGTTGATAGAAATTTACTTGAATCAATGGCATAATCAACGACCTTATTAGCATCAGCAACTTGGTAATTAATTCCTTCACCATTAGCCTCCAACTTAATTAAGTTGTCTTTAATTACACCACTTATCCCCGATTGGATTGCTTTACGCGTTTCCGCTTGTTGTAACTCAATTTCCTCTGGAGATACTTGTTGTACTTGTTCTTGAGCCGCAGGTTGGATGTTTTGGATGAACTGTTGTTGTTCATCTTTCAGTCTAGTACGTAACTTGTTGGCATCTCGCATTAACAAGGCTTTACCTACCTCAACGTCATCTTCATCATACGAATCAAGATTATATTTCTCAAGTTCTTTTTCAAACAATCTGGTTCTTGCTCTTTCGCTTAAATCTGCATTGTCTTTTTCAAACTGAGCCTTAACTAAGTCTAAGTCTGAGACAGCATCATAATTAACCGAAGTCGCTTCCAGATACGGTTGTAGAGTACCATACGTCTCGTAGTATTCTACCGCTTTCTTGATGAAATCGTCCTTGAATTTATATTCAGATGGCTCAGCAGGAGTTTCAGTAGGAGTCTCAACTTCAGCTTCCACCTCTGGGATGCTATCAACTGTTTCTTCTACCTGTTCTGCCGAACCTTCTGTAATACCCTCTTCTAATTGAGTTTCCTCTTTTGGAAACTCAGCTTCAATAGAATCATCAGTTCCTTCAGTTTCACCGCTAACATCTTCGCTAGGAGTTTGTTCTGAAGGCGGGGTAATGTCCCGCACTGTTGACTCTTGTTGTGCTTCACTAGGCAATAATTCGTCTAGGTTTATTACGTTCTCTTCCATTTAATTGTTTGGTTGTTGGTACAAATGTATAAATTACTTTTCAGTATTTCCTAAATCTTTCTCGCCCTTTTTAATTTGAGCGATGTATTCGCGGCTGTTAGCTTCAATCTTACTCATATTGATTTTGCCTTCAACCTTCATTGCTTCAATCTGAGCTAACTGCTGCATCTTAGCTAATTCAACTTGCAATTCAAGTTCTTTTTCTTTCTGAATTACCATAAGCTTTGCTTGAGCTTCAACCTGAAGAGTTTGTTGCTTAGCAGCTTCAGCAGCTTGAGCAGATTGCATTTGAATTTGTCCATTCATTTGCTGTTGCTCCATAGCACGCTTCTGAGCCTCCTCTTGATTTTTCTTAATTCTCATACCAAGTAAAACCTCAGCATATTTAAGATTCTCAAGATTCTCGATAGTCATTGCGTCAGCTAAAGTGATTTGATTTGTTTGAATTGCTTGCTCAATACGGCGAGACAATTTCTCTTTCTCAAATTCACTTGGCTTTTGTCTAACCATTAGACCACACTCATAAGCCGATACATTAGGGTCTAACTTAAAGAATTGAACTGTCTCGCTACCTAATGCTCTAACGTATCCTGTTAAAGAACCATTGATTGCAGAATCTTGAACTCGCAATGTTAAATCATAGCATAATCTTTCAAGCAAATCTCTTTCAGCTCTCTTAATGAAATCAAGGGAGTTATTAGTCGATTCGCTTGCATACTTAGCCACCCCGTTTAATGTACGCGGGTCTGGCGTAGAACCGTCGGTAATTTCATTGAAACCTAGTATATCCCTAAGCAAATCAATATTTTGTTTAATAATATTGAAATACTGTACAGCTTCATTACCAATACCATTTTCAAGTTCCTCAATAGGCTTATAATTGCTTGCTTGTCCTTCATCGTCAAGTCTACGGTAAACAAGAGTACCAGTCTGATTATATAAATCTAAAATTTCTGATGGCTTCAACGCACGACCTGCTTTTCCAAGAGGCACTCCTTCTAACGAGCCAATTTCAATCATTATACCACGCGGCTTAGCACGTAACATAACATTCTGTAATTTGTACCAAGCTAACTGAATCTGGTCAGCAATACTCTTCATTTGGTCTCCCAAAGAGTAAGTTGACATTTGGTACATATTAGGTGCTGAAATATGATAGCTTAATGAAGTATCTGTTAAAGAAGACTTCGCGCGCTTCATATTTGTAGCCAATCCGCAATCAAAGAAAAACTCTGAACCAATTACCCACTTACCCTTGTAAACTACTTTGTAGTCTGTCTTAGAATATTTCTTATCCTTGCGAGAGTTCTTAATTTTACCTGCACGACCTACAACTACATTCCCCTTTGAGTTAACACGCTCTTCAAGAATCATACTGTTGTAAGAGTAAAACTCTAAGTCTAATACCTTGATTCTAAATCCGTCGTAAATACCGTTGTAGTTACTGTTAAGGTCACGCAATGTCGATGTATTGTTGTATTTGTTAGAATACTTCTCAGCGATAATCTCGTATTGCTCTTCAGTAAACTTATCCCCAGCCATTTGCTTCAAGTCAGAGATAGTCATCTCAACAACTTCACCAATGTATTGAATGTCTTTGAAGTTAGGGTCTGTCGTATAAGACATAACCAAATTCATTGGGTTTACGCGGCGAATCTTAATGTTATTATGAGAATCAAAATACTCTTTATAACCTCCAATGCCCCAATCGTGTAAGTCTTCAATAACTTTTAAACGCTCATTTTCAAACTTATTTAGATTCATTATAAGTTGTAGAGCCATCTCCATTTCGATTGCCATACGATGCTTATATGAATAGTTCATATACATATCAAGCTCGTCTAGCGAATCTGCCTTAACATCAGCTTCAGGCAATATTTCAGGGTCTAATCCCTGCTTAGCAAACTCCTGCTTTAAGATTAACTTAGCAGCATTATCTGCGTAAAATTTATTCTTATCATCTTGAGCTACTGGGTCAATAGCGTCAACTGAAATATCGTAATCAGTCTTGAATAAAGTAGCAAGCGCAATACGACGGAACTTAGGAATGATAGGTAAGATGTCCCAGTTAATGTTAATCCAAGACTGGTCTTCGTTGGCAACTTCACGCGGTTGTAACAATTTCTTGTAACGGCTAACCGATTGCTTACCATACATATACAACTTAATCTCGTGGTACTTATCACGTCCGTTGTACATTTGATTTGGATAGTACGCTGAAAAGTCAGTCCAAGCTGCTTTCAAATACTGGGCAACCCATTTGTCATCTTTTAGATTTGCATCAATTGTATGCGATGGGAAATTGTTAATCGTGTTTGCGTTTTCTGCCATAATCTTACAGGAATATCTCCTTTACGTCGTATAACTTCTTTTTTACTTCTTGTTTCTGAGCAAAGCGTGAACTGTTCGCTAACATAAGCGTATAGCCACTTGCCATTGTCGCATCAAATTTAGTGGTTTTATTTATATCAAACTTCAACCAATCTAACAAAAGATTTTTAAAATTTAATTTTGCAATATTTTCTTCCACATAAGTTTCGATTAATTCAGCTATTTGTTGGTGTGTTTTAACCGTAGCAGATACACCATACTTATGCCCATTTTTAAACAAGAACCGCTCGTAGCCTCTGTGTTCGAAGTATTTAATCAATCCGACTTTGTTATCCTCTGGTAAGATTGTGCATCCAAAGAAATGACATAACTTAATCATATCCTCGTAAAAGATTTCTGCTTTGTCAGGACGATTAATATATTCGACTAAGAAAGTCTCACTTAAATCGCTAACTGCGTCAAAGGTTTTATAAACATACGCCGCTCCATCAGAACGCTGGTTAGAGACTGTACTGTTGTGGTCAAAGGGGTCACATCCGATTACGTACTTCATTGCCTCAATAGGCGCTTTCTTAGTACCGTACTCTTTAACCTGATTGTAGTAAGTGGTGTCTAGTGGATTGACTTTCTTGTGAACCAAGAACTTTCCGTTAGAAGTTTTCTTGAATACAACCCTACTGTCGCGCTGACTATTCTCCCACATAAATTCGCCGCGAATATACAAATCTTTTTCATCCATCCACGAAATCGACTCAATTTGTCGGTTCAATTTCATAGCATCAAACAAACAAGATTCAGCTTCTGAAAAGAACGCCTCCTCAATTGTAAATGGGTTCTTACGGATATACGAAGCCAATGCACGCGGGTCGCTTTCAAGTCCAGAACGAGCATTCATAAAATATTCCTTTCCCTTAACTTCATCTGGGAAACCGTACCTGTCGTAAAATAAAGTCTTATATGCGGGCATAAAATACTGATACAAACCAGATTTTGTTCTACCGTTGGCATCCCTGTCTTTGATGTCAGAAGCATTCCATAACTTTTGGAAAGCTTGACCACCATCCTCCATCTCCTCGACAGTAGTCGTGTAAAGTGCTTTACCGACAATACGCTCTTCTTCAAACAAACAGAACTGAACGACTTGGTGTCTATCATAAACGTCAACACCCTTTGTTTTACCTGCCTCGTCACCCAGATATCTGTGAAGCTTAGTACCGTCGTACGCAAACTTATCGGCGGATTTAAACGTAATGCCCGATTCTAGCTCAATCTTTTTGTCAAACAATTCCTCATCCTTACCGCGTTTGTTTGTCTTAAAAAAACGAAGCTCACCTTTGGGGGTCATACCCTTTTCAGTATCGTAAATCGGTACAAAAAAATCGGGTAGGTACTTAAACGGCATTACGATTCCCTTTGCAAATACGTTGTCTTTGGCATCCTCAAAGGTCTTTGATTGAATGCCCGCGTTCTTATTTTTACTTCTCGACGTCAGCTCGAACAAAAATGCACCTGCACGCATAGTCTTACCCTGACGACGCTTAGTCACTTCAATCATTCCTAGAGCGCGTGGGTCTTGAACTACGTATTCCAAAAAGTAAAAAAAGTCAACATCCGTCATACGGAAGTGAGGATAGCCTACATCAATTTTCCAATGTACCAAGTAAAAATAGTGTAAGCCAGTAACGTAAGTAGGCACACCATTATTGTAAAACCAGTAACCGTTAAGTCGCCTATCCCACTCTTGATTGCGGTAGGCTTGTAGCTCTGGGTTGTAGTATTCCGAGTTGGTTTTTTGCGCAGCAATCTCCTTTTTTCGTTTAATGTCATAATCTGTTGGTGGTAAAGGTCTTTCCCAATATTGGTTTTCTTTACGAGCTGAACGCTTGACAATATCGCGTTTCTCCCACTCGTTTGTAATTATATTATAAACTAATCCCGCTGGCGGAATGTTAACGACCAAGCCGTTGATTTCTTTAGTCGTAGCGTTTTTATGAGTTCTGTACATACTGTTTTTTCAATACCACGTAACATATAGTGGAAGTTAGATTGTAATTAAACATTAGCTATTGATTCAGGAGTGTAGTTGATAATCTTGTCTTTCTTCAATTGGTTGTCTCCAAACAATTTCTCTTCGTAAGCTTCGATTCTTTTGATGATTGCATCGCACTCCCCCATCAACTTTGACTTAATCTCAAGTGCCTGCAATTTGTCCTTATCATTCTTGAAATTTACGATAGGAGTCAAAAGTTCTTGCTGATATTGCCATAGAACCTCCTCGTTGGCTGCGAGAATAGCCCATATTTTCGACGATTGGTGTTTCAGGTATACATTGATATACCCAAGCAATTTATCGTCGCTTAAATCGAAGATATGAGTGTTGTCACCTTTTAGACCAGCAACCTCTGCGCACTCCTCTTTCCTCTCAACAATGTCAGGAATCTTCAATCTCATCGGAGACTTCATATCGTAAAGCAAAGCAACGTATTCGATTAGCGGAATATCATCCTTGCTAACCTTGCCGAATATCTGATTCACGACGGGGTCTTTTTCTAAATTCTTTTGTCCAACGGGGATTACTATCTTGCTGAACTCTTCATCGGTAAATGATGCCATAGTTTTTATTGTTTGGCGGCGCGGCGGCGGGCGGAACTTGAGCTACATTGCTTTCGCAAAAGTAGGTCTTTTAGGGTTTGAAAAAACATATCAAATCGGCTGGCGCGCTAGTGCCTTTTATTTTACTTTACTTTACTTTCTTTTACTTTCTTTTGTTGAACGGTCGTTGAACGGTCGTTGAATAACCGTTGAACGGAAGAACAAAAAGTGCTTTATTTCACTCCTAAGATGTATTGTTGCTTTACAGTGTAGTAGTCTTTACCTTCAATTTTGTTAATAAAATTAGAGTTTTTAGCTAAAATTACTGTTGCTCCAATTTTTGCTTCGCATTCATAATTATCAGCAACTGGTTTACCAATATATGCTAATCTAGCTATGTCAACTGAAGGTGTTTTAAACACTGATGTTACCAATCCTGAAGCACTTAACGTCGCTTCCATTTTTTTTCCACCAACTTCAACGGTATTATATTCCTGCTCAACAGTCGGCTCGCATAAAGTCCAGCCTCCAACAGGTAATATATTACCACTCCTAACACTACAAAAAATCCAATAATAAGGTACTTTATAATAGTTCCCGTAGATACAGTTCGATTCATTGCTAGTTACTAAATAATGGAAGTAAATAATGTCCCCTACCTCAACCTTGTCGTTAATCGTATTATTCTCCTCATCCCACGTTCTTCCGTCTGGTACAGCGATTACTCGTCCAAAGATTCTTGCGTGATGTGTAGGGTTAAATTCAGGGTCTATGTGTAGCGTTACACTGCCAAAAGTAACTGTGTCTTCTAGCGTTTTACCAACCTCTACAATGACCGTATTTGCAGGTGCTTGTTTGATGTCGTATTTTAACATTTTATATATTGTTTGGTTTATATGCTCAAAGGTAGTGATTAGTGTTGAATGTTGCAATTTTTTATGCACTGCGTAGGTATGTTTGGAAGGTTATATATAGAACGGAGAGGGTCGAAAAACCAATGAGAAACGACAATTTCCAAACGGGGTGGGTCTCCTTTCAGTAACCAAAATTCGAAAATCCTAGTAAACCAATAGACTTAGTATAGTATAATTTTTGAAAAGTCTACATTCCTACTAGATTGCTAGACAATACTACTACTATATATTCCTACTAGGTTTGTAGAGAATAAACCGACCCCCACAATACAGGATAAGAAATTAATTTGTTTAGCGTATAGGTCGCTAAGAGGGTCTATCCGCCCAACAACTACCGCCCCAAAACGACCCCCCAACAAGCCTACAATTCGTATAGGATTTTTCCGTGTAGAAAATTGTACAAAACAAAGCATTCAATTTAAGGGGTCAAACTTTGATTTTAAGCGACTTTGCACCCTCAAACGTCCAAACACTAAGCCATAGTAAAGATAATTGAATACAGCCAAAATAGGGGGTTAAAAACGCTCCTATTTATCCGCGCGCGTGTATATGCGGTTCAGTATATCAGAAAGTGGGTTATTACTATGCTTATTGTATTATTTAAAGAACTTTCAACTAATTTGTACTAATTCATTGCATTTTTCAAAGAATACTTGACAAGCCTATACAAAAAGATGTATGTTTGCATTGTCGAACGAGACAAGTAGTTGCCACTTCACAAGCGGTGCAAAGGATAGGCTCAATAAGGACGGGCTAGGCGTTAAACATAAGTACTTGTACCTTGCTATCAAGGTTTGCCATATAGCCCCTACCGAACGGACGAAAGTATGCTTAAAATGTTCTTTGAAATTTTGACTTTCCTCAATAAAGAGGGTTATCAAATTCCCACTACCTAAGGGTCATAGGTTGCAACAAAACGGACGTACATAGCTAGGGATAGCCCTAGTCAACCGCTACCGCTAGCCATAGTTTACGCTTAATAATTGGTCGTTGGTCGCTTTACTAAGACTTAGTTCCGTAAACGTAGGGTTCGAACCCCTAGCCAATTACTACGTGGTTTGTTCCACGTGAAACAATTTCAAACCTTTTGCTTTTCGGTTGTCGCTTTAACCGAACTATTATGAATAATTTATCAAACAAATTGCAAGCTATCAAAGATGTTACGGACGAAATTTTCGGCAACGACTTGCAAGAGGCGTACGTTATCAGTATTTGGGATAGTCGTATCACGTTTTCATCTCATTATCAATTAGGGGTAGCGGCGCGGGCTATGAAAATGGACGGCGTTACGTCTGAAATAAATACCGCGGGCTTCACGACTATCACGTTTAAACACTTTGACTTAACTATCGAAATCGTTTTATCTTAATCATTTTAACCTTGCGGTGGATAGGTTAACCGCTTACTTTATTATGAATATCTATGTAAAAATTATCGCTTTAACCTTTGTTATATTTTATTTCCTTATCGCTTTTGTTTGTTGGGACTTAACGTGGGTCGCTTCTTGCCCTACGGGTGGGCGCTTCGCTTTCTTAGCTTTCGGTTTTATATTTTCAGTAGCGGGTTGCGCTTGCGTTGAGGATAGCGTTAACGACAAAAAATATAAAGCACGCAATTAATATGAAAGACCTAAAACTATTTTGCCAACAAGCGGGAGTGCTTGCGTTGGCTTTAATTATTGCTAGTTTATTATCTTAATCACGTTCAACATTTTAACCTTGCGGTGGTGGTCAACCGCTTATTAATCTTATGGCAGTAGCTAAAAAAACATTTGCAAAAGTAGAACGCTTAACACAAGCGCAAATAATTGACTCAATCAATGATAAAGTAATAGCGGGCTTAAAAGAAAAGGGCTTGCAGTGGTTTAAACCTTTCAAGGACGGCGTGACGGGTAGCTTTCAAGCGTTGTCCGCCTACGGACGTCCGTACAAAGGTTGGAATCAATTTATCCTATCGTCTATTGCCCTAGAAAACAATTGGGTCAACAAGTGGTACACGTTCGCCCATATCCAAAAAAGCGAGGGCTATATTAATAAGGGGGAGAAAGGCACGGATATCTTTATGTGGCAAATAAGCTACGCGGTAGACAAGGACGGGAAAGTAAATTACTACCCTACGCTGTCAGCAGTTCCCGAAGCGGACAAGAAGCTAGCACGAAAATCATTCTACTTGAAGCAGTGGAAAGTGTGGTCAATCAGTCAAACAAACATACCCCACGACGCGCCGAACTTAGTAGAGGACGAAGCGGAGGAATTAGAAGCAGTAGCTAGCGCGGAGGCTATCGTAAACGGATGGTCGCAAGTGGTCACGCTTAAACATAGCAAGCAAGGACGCGCGTTTTATAGCCCGTCAAGTGACTATATTCAGATGCCCGAAAAGACGGACAAGCAGTGGCAGTCAAGCGGGGATTATTACAAGGTATTCTTTCACGAAGCTATCCATAGCACGGGACACAAGTCGCGCCTTGACCGACTAGACACGACGGCAAATTTCGGTAGCGAAAATTATAGCAAGGAGGAATTGGTAGCCGAATTAGGTGCGCTATATCTTGAAGCTATCACTGGAATTGATTGTAAGGTGGACGACTTTAAAAATAGTCAAGCCTATATCAACGGTTGGATTAAGGCAATCAACGACGACAAAAATATCGTGATGCAATCGTCTAAGAAATCACAAGAGGCGGTAGCCCTTATATTAGAGGCTAGCAAGTAATTCACTATCCCACGTTCAACATTTTAACCTTGCGGTGTATAGGTAAACCGCTTATTAATCTTATGAAAAGATACAAGTCAAATTCTGAATTAGTACACGCTTTCGCTACGTATCAATCCTATCAAGGAAAGGCAAATAATATGTACTTTTTGGGCGGTACTATTTACTCTTACGGCTATCATTTCCCTATCGCTACACGAGCCGATGGAATTACGTTCTTTAACCTACACGGCTATTCTAACACGACTAGAAAACACAAGAGCCTAGTTCGTTCAGCAATAACGGGAGACAATATAGTAGAGTGTGCCTATCCGCCGACAATCAGCGAAATAGAGCGCAATTGGTTGGACACGACACACGCCAACAATTTTAACTATTGGGAGCGTAGAATTGAGACGCTTAATAAAGAGTTGGAGAACCCACGTATCCGAAATAGAAACGCCCGCTTGCAAGAGATAAACAAGATTTTAGCGTACAAGCTAGCGTACAAAATGTATTTTAAATTAAACTAACCTTTTAACCTTGCGGTGCATAGGTCAACCGCTTACTATTATGTTGCAAGCAACGAAAAACCTTACAAAATTTGTTGAGTTGATTAAGCCAAGCGAGGATAGCATAATCAATTTAAGTGTAAAATCTAGCGGAGAACTTGATTTGTTTTTCTATCTAAGAAAAGGTAACGGGATTAGTACATTTCTAAGACTATTAGAGTACGGCACGCTGACTTTAAAGAAGCGAGACTATGGATATTATCTTGACTTTAATGGGACGATTGAGGGGATTAATGTAGAGGTAACTTTCTTAAACGAAGCGGGTTCTAGTGACGAAGATGTAGCTAGATATGAGGCTAGCGTGAGCGACGCCGACGAAGCAGAAGTAGAGCGTGCGTATCCCGAAGAGGTGGCTGGCTTTCGCAAAGAGATATTAAATAAATTGACGTTCGAAGAGTGGACTAATTATGTTAGCGAGTTCCAAATAGAGCGACCTTGGTATCCTATCAGAGAATTTGTAGCTAAGCAAGACGATTCCTCACTTAGTTATATTATTGGCGGAGCATTTGCGTGGGACAGAACAAAGCAAGGTCGTGAATATTGGAAGACAATTTCTAATAGATAAGAGAAATAATAATTAATCATTTTAGACTTGCGGTGGATAGGTCAACCGCTATCAATATTATGGAAGATTTAACTTTCGAACAATTATCAGAAAAAGACAAGGCTTACGTATTAAGAGAGCAAGAGAAGTATAAAAGCAGTATCCCTATCAAGATTAAGAACCTACTTGCTAGGATAGAGTTCTTAAAAAGCGTTGGGTTCGTAGAGAATGAGCATTTCAGATACAAGTGTAACAAAGAAACTTACACAAGCAATGTATATTTCCCAACCGAAAACGGAGGAGGTTATTACAAATACGAATTAGAGGCAATTGACACGTCGATTAGACTTATCAATCCTACATTCGATAGCAGTACGGGCAATATCAGGACATTTGAGACTGAGTGTTACTTTGACGACAAGAATTATATTTCTTGCAGTAGTATTATGGATAGACGTGGGCATTATAAACCTAGTACAATCCTTGACAAGATTAAATTCCTTTGGGAGACGGCTGAGAATTGTAAGAAGTACGCGGATGCTAGACGTTCACTTGTTGACAATACAATCAAGGAGTATCAGGAGCAGTACCCTAACGCTGAGATAATCGCCAAAAAGAATACGGAGCATAGATATAATATCTTTAATCAGAACGCCGACGTGGTGTCAATCAAGTTCCCGTCTGGAAGTTATGTAAACATAGTCGTAACCGATGCTACTCTATATAGAACGGAGGAGCGTGTAATTAAGATATACGATGCTGAGACGAATGGCTTACCCGTCAATGAGATATTAAATAAATTTAACCAACAAGTACCTTGCGGTGTAGAGGAAACCGCCTAAGATTATGCCAAGATTTAACGACGAGTCATTACGAATTTATAGAGAGAACGCCGACCTGATTAAGGCGGTGTACAAATGTGCGCAAGATAATTATAAGTACGGGCTAGATACCGAACACAATAAGATTGTTAGAATGGGGAAATACGCCACGTTCAACGAGCAGTTAACCATAGCGCAATTAGGTTGGGCAAAGGCTTACGCTAGGCGAAACAATATCACTATCCCGCTTGAAGTTTCGTCTACACAATCAGACGATTCGTCTACTAATTCAGAACAATAATTTTAACCGCCCTATATTTGGGTATCACTTTAACCTCACGATGCAAAGGTCAATCGTAATACTATTATGAAAACACAATTTGAGCAAGCAGTTGAGCAAGCTAGATTAGGCAATCTACGTACGCCAAAAGTTTCAAGTGCAAAAGGAGAGATAGACTATTTCGGCTATCAACTAGCGATACACAAGTTTAATCTAGGTATTATGGCTAGCGGTATGACTTGCAGAGGAATTAAGTTTACCGACATTAAAAACTACTATGGATTAAAGGGTCGGTCAGCTAAGGCTTGCCTACCTCAATTTCTAGAAATAGTAGAGGCTTACAATCAATCACTAAACAAATAATCTTTTAACCTCACGATGTATAGGTAATCGTTAACCAAACCAAATGAAAAATTTAACCCCAAACCAATCTAAGATTATCGATAATTTAATCGAAGAGTTTAAGCAGATGAATACTACAAAGGTATCATCAAGCAACCCCCTAGTATCAATACTAACGGAATTACAATCCGACAAATCTTTTTGTGACGAGCAGAATAAAGTTGCGAAAGCTAAGGTAAAAATGTTACGCCTAGAAGTAGAAAGTAACTTGCAAAAGCTGTCTGATTATTTCGACGATTTAGGCTTTGAACTAGAAACCGTGTGGCAAGAAACGGGACGGTATTATGGTCAATCATTGTCTTATAGAATAAGAGGCGAAGTGATGATTCAGATGCACGGATTTATAGATTATACAAATAAGAGAGTAGGTCAATATACTTATGAATGCAAACATAATATTAAATATGAAATGGGTGTGCATTCTACATTTACGTACGATTCAATCGAATCACTAATTGAATCCGACCAATTTACGGGACGTGTTTCTACATTCCTAAAAGCACTAATCAAAGAAGAACAAGATGCCTAAACAACAAGTAGTCGTTGAAGCAATCAGCGAGAACCTAGAAGAGTTAAGAACTTTACTAGATGATAGAAGATTCACGGCGGAAGATTTTTCCGAAGAAGAGAACCTTATTAATAATATCGAAATCCTTTTAATGCAATTACAATGAACCAACGAGAAAAAATAATCAATGCAATCGAGGATTGTAGATTAGATGATGTGACGCAACAAGAGATAGGTGTCTATGCGAGAATGTTTACCGATGATTTAATGGGAGTCTTAGTTGATGACCTTTATTTATTGCGCGAGCAATACGACAACCTATTAGAAAAAGCTAACGCTGACTCACAAAAATTACTAGACCAAATCGAACAACTTAGAACCAACAAATAAGATGAAAGGACACGAATACTTTGCTATGCTTAACGAGGTTGAGCAAGAACAATTTGAAATGAATTTCGCCACGTGCAGACTAGACAACGATGACTTAGAGTTTTTCTTGAATGACGATTACGATGACTTTGACACATTCATCAGTTGCGCATTCCTATTCGCTAAGACACCCGAAGGGACAGACTATTGGCGAATAATACGTGATAGCCAACGGGATGGCGTAGACGCTTCGGCTAGACGTAATGGTAATCCAAAATCTATGGAAGAACTTATGGCTAAGCTATTTGTATTGGCACTTTTAAGCGACGAGGATGAATCGAAATCAGACAAGCCTAGTGAATCCCTAGACGATATATTATCAGACCTTAAAATCAAATTGTCAGATGACTAAATTTAATGTGGTAGTTAATCCTTTTTCGCAAAGGGTTTTAATTAGTGCAAGAATCAATAAGATGTCTTGCGAGGTGGTAGTAGAGTATAGTAATTGGATAGTCGGCGATATGAATAAATACTTTAATATGAATGGCACTGATTTTCTTTTGTCTATGTCTTATGAAGATGAATTATTTATAGGCATTTACGATGACAATGACTATGCTATACAATCGCCATATCCAACAACATTTAAATTAACACACAAGGATGAGTTTTAAAAAGAAGACAACATACGGGGAGGGCTTAGAAGCTCTCCTTGCTATAATCGCTATTGCGGTAGCGTATTTTATTATAATCATTTACTAACCAAACAATATGTTATTATACAATCTATCAACGGGAGAGACGCTAGGCGTTTCTGCTGGCAAACAATGGACACGAATCGTAATGTTCGAGGGCAGTGGTCGTCAAATTTTTGTAGAAAAGTTCTACACACCAATCATTAATATTAATCACGTCCGTCAGTATTTAATTCAACTGACAATTGACGCGACAAAAACTGATGATGAAATTGTCTGCGAAAGAATCATTCGTCAAATCTTAAAGGCTACGGAATTATGAAAATAATACAAATCATTTCAGGATTATCTACGCTATTATTTATGGCAAAGGTTTACCTGACTAACAATATGGAATCGCAAATGAATTGCTTTTTATCAGCAATCACTTTAATCTTAATCTTTATCCTATCCTCTCATTACATTGGTATGGCTAAGATTGATAACGACATAGCAGATGAAATTAAGAAGAATCATTTTGATAAGCGTAACAAGTCTAAGCGGACTAGCAACGTGGATAACATTTAGTCCAAAGAAAGTTGAGCATTCAGTCGCTGACAAGTATAGCTTTTTACAACGAGTACAAACAAACCAAGTGTCACAAGATGAATTGTTTTCCGAAGAGATAGACACAATATTCTACGACAGACTTGGTATTAAGAACGTAAGATTTAAACAAAATAAAAATTTAAAACAACAAGAATTATGAGAAGAGTAATGGAAACTTATTTGACACGTTTTGGAGAACAAGTAGACGTGTATGCGCCAGACAATAAGTGGGCAAACGTTGGTCAATATGACAAGAACGCTAAGTATATGATTGAGTATAAGCTATTTATGCACAACGAGATTATGCTAGGCAAGTACATTGGTTGCACGACTGACGCTAAGTCTTTATTGTTTACCGACCTTAGTCGACCAAGAGAATTTTGTCACGACAATAACACGCGTCACGTGGTAGTCACTATCCCGACGCAGAATATTAATAGTATTGTTATTGCACAATAAATTTATTTGCTTATATTTGTCCCAAGTCTTTTGTTAGCACGTCTATCAGAGGCTTGGGATTAACCAAACAATAAGATGGAATTGACACTAGAACAAAAAGCCTACATAGCAGTTTGGCGTGTAAAGAAAACGCACCAAGAGATTGAATTGGCTGACTACCAAAGGGTATTGAATCATTACAATCCCGACATTCCCGCATTCGATATCATTTTGAGTGAGGTTGAGCGAATATCAAATAACATTTCTGAATTAGATAAACTAATAGCAAGCGTATGAAGAAGGAGGCATTTTATTTCCCGCATTTCAGTAATGCACGTCACGACCGAAAGATTCGTAGACTAAGAAAAGAGTTAGGCGTTGAGGGTTATGGCATTTATTTTATGCTATTAGAAACCCTACGTGAGCAACAAGATTTAATGTATCCTTTGGAGGATTTAGACTTGTTAGCAGAAGAGTTTGGCGTATCAGAGGCAAAGGTTAAAGCTACTATTTGTGGCTACGAATTGTTTGAAATTGACGCCGAAGAGAAGTTCTTTTCTCCTAAGATGTTGGTGTACCTAGAACCATATTTTAGAATGAAAGAACAACGTAGAGAAGCTGGATTAAAGTCAGCCGCTAAACGACAACTTAACGAGAGTTCAACGACCGTTCAACAAAGTAAAGAAAAGGAAAGTAAAGTAAAAGAGATTAAAGTAAAAGAAACCAAAGTGCTGACCGCACGGGAGATGATATTTGAGAAGTGGTATAAGTATAAGGCAGAGAAGAAACAAAGCTACACCCCAACGGGAAAGGATGCATTGATTAAGACGTGGTCATCGTATTCAGATGAACAACTAGAAAGAATCATTGACACATCCATATCAAACAATTGGGCGGGATTATTCGCACCCAAGTTTGAAGTAGCACCCCAAGCACCTAGCCAACCGCAGTTACCACGTACAACAATATCAATACCCGACAATTACTAAGACAATATGAAACTACAACTAATCGACCCGATGCTAGAAGCGGACTTAACTAGCTTCTTAATTGAGAATCCGCACTACACTATTGACGCAAAGAAAATATTGACTGCTGATGTGTTTACTAGCACATTAAATAAGGCGGTATATTCGGCGTGTGTTGAACTTTCAGAGACAAATAATACATTCAGTCGCACTGATATATTTCGTCTCGTTAAATCAAGGAAATTGCAAGGCATTAATGAGGCAGAGATTCTCTCGTTACGACCAAAACGTATGATTGATTTAACTGAGGTATGTGTTGAACTCAAAGACTTATATGCTAAGCGTGCATTGGCTGAGATGTCGGCTAATATCAATTCAATGTTGGTCAGTGGTGCTGATGTAAATGCAATCCGCGCAACGATTGATGCTGAAAGCGAGGCTATGAATATGGGTATTGATGTCAATAGCGAGGTTGTTAGTATTTCAGAGGTGTTCGACAACACAATCACTTTGCTAGAAGAGAATGCAGGTAAGGCAAAGTTTTCGGGAGTGGATACGGGTAGTCGTCAGTTAAACTATTCAGTCGGAGGTTGGCAAGCGGGTATGATTGTCATAGCTGCTAGACCATCTGCGGGAAAGACTATCGTCGGACTAGACTTTGCTAAGAAAGCGGGTATGTCGGGCAAGAATGTATTGCTATTATCGTTGGAGATGCCAAAGGAATCGTTGATGAATCGTTTCATATCGTCAGAGGCATCTGAATTTACATACGCCGACTTAGGAGCGTATCGTTTATCCCAAGAGGATATCAACAAGATTAAGGATTCAGATGCTACTAACTTGAAGCGGTTGCCGATTTACTTTTACGATTCAGATAATCGTGATATCAATTACTTGTCAAGCATCGTCATTTCAGAATGTCGTAAGCATAAGATTGACATCGTCATAATAGATTATATACAATTGATTCGAGACAATCAGATTAAAGACCAAAGCGATTTCGCACAGGTGTCTAGCGTGTCAACTAAGATTCAGCGACTAACACGTAAGTTAAACATACCAATCGTTTGCTTATCGCAGTTGAGCAGAACGGTTGAGAGTCGCAATGATAAGCGTCCTCAACTTTCAGATATCCGTTCGTCGGGTAACATTGAGCAAGACGCATCTATTGTTATTGGATTGTATCGTCCACACTATTACGCACTAACGGAGGCGCGCGCTAACGGAACGCCAGAACCTACTGAGATAGACACTACATTAGAGTTTGTCATCTTAAAGAATCGTAATGGTATGACAGGTTCTATTGTTCGTCATTGTGATGTTCTAACTAATAGAGTAGCTGATACGAAAGAAGAGTTATTCAGATTCGCACAACCCGAAGTTATTTATCAAGATTCAAAAATAAGTTCAATCCCGCATCAGTTTGACGATGCAAACATAAGCCCTTTTTAGTATGCCAATTAGAAGTTTACAAGAAAAAGCTGAAGCTGAAGCAGTTGAAGCTAAAAGAATCGAAGAGCAAAAAAAGAAAGAAAAAAAGAAAAGAAAGCCAAGAGAAAAATCTTGGTACGAAGATATGCTTGACACAGGAGCAATGACAAATTGGGGTGGAGGCATATACATATCAGAAGGATTGTATTTATATCCTGATGGAGAACTAAGAGAAGGATAATATGAACATACACAAAGAACTATCGGTCTTTAATAAGATTAAATACCACGACGAACCACACGTCTATTATATAGGCGAACAACAATTGGTTTCGGGTACAGCATTCGTTGGAATGTTTAAGGAGAAATTTGACTCGAAAGGAATGGCAGAGAAGACCGCTAAGAAGCGTGGCATATCAGTAGAAGAAGTTCTAGCTGAGTGGGATTTCAAGGGAGGAATATCACGTACAAAAGGTACGTTGCTTCACGCATTCGCGGAGAACTACTGGATGAACAAGATTTTCCCCGTAGATGAACTGAAATACGAAGAGCAGCATCCTACAATCATTGAGCGATACAATGAATGTAAGCGAATGTTTTTAGAGTTCTACGAAGATGCTAGTATTAATCTATTCCCCGTTGCAATGGAGTTGGTAGTAGGAGACGCTGAGTTGGGCATTGGAGGTATGGTTGACTGCTTGTTTTGGAATAATAAAACCAAGTCTTACGAGATTTGGGATTACAAGACCAATAAGGAGATTGGAATGTTTTCTAAGTATAAGAAGCGGATGAAAGCGCCGATTAACTTTCTACACGATTGCGAGTTTGAGGCTTATTCTATTCAGTTGAATTTGTATAAGTATATCATAGAGAAGAATACCAACATTAAGATAGGTAGGCTATGGCTAATACATATCCACGAAGAGCAAGAGAAGTATAAC
>Ga0228701_1000517_pt1 | contig 31607 bp, 37 predicted proteins | sample McNCre117_Aug_MG_2_FD_178017 | JGI IMG/M metagenome (GOLD analysis project Ga0228701, IMG submission 178017) | Freshwater microbial communities from McNutts Creek, Athens, Georgia, United States - 11-17_Aug_MG | ecosystem: Environmental > Aquatic > Freshwater > Creek | place: USA: Georgia... | reverse complement strand
TAGGGGAAATCATCCCCCAACGGCATAGCCTCGGCCGCACGCAGATCGCGCAGTTCGCCATCCTGCCGCGCCAGATAGGGGGCATAGGCGGCATCCTCGGCCACTTCGGCCGCCAGCTCCGCATCGCCCAGCACCGCCGGATCAAGCCACGGCTCGAAATCGACCAGTTCCACCCCGCCAAAGCGGAGCCATTCGCGCAAGGACAGCCGCCCCGCGTCGGCACGCACCGGCAAGCCGGCCTTGACCAGCTCATTGCCGGTTGCCGCATGATCGAGCGCCGCACCGAGCTTCACCCGCGCTTCCTCGCGCCGGGCAAACCAGTCTGCCCGCTCCGTCCCGATACAGCCAACCGCGAGCCCGAGCGGAGTCAGACGGGTCGAAGCATTGTTGGCGCGCAGCCGCAGCCGGTACTCGGCCCGCGCCGTGAGCATCCGGTAAGGCTCCGACACCCCGTGCAGGGTGAGGTCATCGATCATCACCGCCATGTAGCTGTTCGCCCGGTCAAGCATCGGCCCGTCCCGGCCCGCCACGGCGGCCGCGGCGTGCATGCCGGCAACCAGTCCCTGGGCGGCGGCCTCTTCATAACCGGTGGTGCCGTTGATCTGCCCGGCGCAATAGAGCCCCGGCATGGCCCGCACCTCAAGCGTCGAGCGCAGCGCGCGCGGATCGAGGTGATCGTATTCAACCGCATAGCCCGGCACCGCCATCTCGACCGCTTCGAGGCCTTCCATCGTCCGCAGCATCGCCAGTTGGACATCGGCGGGCAGCGAGGTGCTGATCCCGTTGGGATAGACCAGCGGCGTGTCGAGGCCTTCGGGCTCAAGGAATACCTGATGCCCGTCGCGATCGGCAAAGCGGTGAATCTTGTCCTCAATCGACGGACAATAGCGCGGTCCCGAAGCCCCGATCGCGCCCGAGAACAACGGCGAGCGATGGAGGTTGGCGCGGATCACATCGTGGCTGCGCTCATTGGTGCGGGTGATCGCGCAGAACACCTGCGGCAAGACCCGGCCTGCGCCAAGCGGCGACATGGTCCAGGGTTCGTGATCCGAAGGCTGCTCATCAAGCCGAGCCCAATCGATCGTACGCCCATCAAGCCGCGGCGGGGTGCCGGTCTTGAGCCGGGCCATCGGCAGGTCAGCGCCGCGCAGCTGATCGGCGAGTCGCTGGGCCGAGGCTTCGCCAATCCGCCCGCCGACGATCCGCTCCTCACCGCGAAACAGCATGCCGCCCAGAAAGGTGCCGGTGCACAGCACCACCGCGCCTGCGGCCAGATCGCTGCCATCGGCCAGCGTGACACCAGTCACGCGCTCACCGGTGAAACGCAGCGCCGCGGCTTCGCCTGCGATCAGCGTCAGGTCGCCTTGCCGCGCCAGTAGCGCCTGAACCTCTGCCTTGAACCGCTTGCGGTCGGCCTGGATCCGGGGGCCTTGGACGGCGCTGCCCTTCGAGCGGTTGAGCATGCGGTAATGGATCGCCCCAGCATCGGCCGCGCGCGCCATGATGCCGTCGAAGGCATCGACCTCGCGCACGAGGTGTCCCTTGCCCAGTCCGCCGATCGCGGGATTGCAGCTCATCGCGCCAATCGCATCGAGATCAAAGCTGACCAGCGCGGTGCGCACGCCCATCCGGGCCGCGACTGCCGCAGCCTCAACCCCGGCGTGGCCGCCGCCGATCACGATGACATCGAAGGATTGCATGCCCCGCCCTTTAACCGGGCGAGAGGGAACGGTCAAAGTGGTGATTGTTCCACGTGGAACATCACTTGCCGATACAGAACCGCCCGAACAGCGCATCGAGCATGTCTTCGGTGGTCGTGCGGCCGAGCAAGGCATCAAAGGCCACCCGGGCGAGCCGCAGCGATTCGGCAACCAGCAAGGGATCAGACAGGCTGCCTGCGCTGCCGAGCGACTGCGCCGCCTCAGCCAAGAGGCGGTGCTGCCGCGCGTTGAGCGCCGCCTCACCCGGCCGCGGCATCGCCTGCTGGGCCAGCGCGACAAGATCGGCGCGCAGCCCGTCCATCCCCGCGCCGGTGAGCGCCGAGAGGCGGTGGCGGGGGTGCAGCTTGGCGGCGTGACCGGCGCGGTCGGCCTGGGCTTCGATCTCCCAGGCGCCGGCCGGTCCCTCACCCTCGGGACCAAGCCAAAGCACGAGGTCGGCATTGGCCAACGCGGTGCGCGCGCGTTCGACGCCGATCGCCTCGATCACGTCGCTGGTGTCATCCGTCAGCCCGGCGGTGTCGAAAAAGCGGAACGGAATGCCCGCCAGTGCGACCGGATGCATCAGCAGGTCGCGGGTGGTCCCGGCGATGGGTGCGGTAATCGCGGCTTCGGATTCGACCAGCGCGTTGAACAGGGTGGACTTGCCGGCATTAGGCGGCCCGGCGAGCACCACCTTGAACCCTTCGCGCAGCACTTCAGCGCGGGGGCGATCGAGCCAGCCGCTGATCTCAGCCTCCAGCGTATCGAGCCGCAGCACGAAATCGGCAGGGAGCGCAGTGACGTCGTCCTCGTCGGCGAAATCGAGCACGGCCTCGATTGCAGCGGAGAGCAGCAACAACCGCTCGCGCCATTCCCCCACCTCGCGCGAGAAGGCGCCGCCGGCGAGCGCCAGCGCCGATTGGCGCTGCAGTTCGGTTTCGGCGGAGAGCAGGTCAGCGAGCCCTTCGGCTTCGGCTAGGTCAATCCGGCCATTGGCAAAGGCGCGGCGAGTGAATTCACCGGGCTGGGCGCGGCGCAGCCCAGTCAGCGCGGCAAGCGCGGCCTCGACTGCCTGGACCACCGCGCGTCCGCCATGGCAGTGCAGTTCGAGTGTATCTTCGCCCGTCGCGGTCTGCGGACCCGGCAGCCACAGGGCCAGCGCGCGGTCGAGCAGTTCGCCGCCGCTATCGCGCACCGCCGCCGTCACCGCCTTGCGCGGCGGAATCTGGCGGTGCAGCAGGGCCTGCATTGCATGGGCAGCCTGCGGCCCGCTGACGCGGACAATCGCGATGGCGGCGGGCGGCGCGCCGCTGGAGAGGGCAAAGATGGTATCGGCCATGGCTCAGCCGCCTGCCACGTGCGGGCGCATCGGGAAAGCCGGGATCAGCCTTCGTCCTTGGGTTTCGTTGCCGCGCCGCCACCAAAGGCATTGCTGCCTTCCATGAACTGCTGAAACAGCTTGATCCCCATCTGCCCCATCGGCGCCAGCCCCTTGGCGAGATCCTGGAGCTGATCGACGTTGGCCGCGCCTTTCATGCCCTTGGCAATCGCATCGACGTAGAACTGGTTGGCCTGCGACACATCGGGCAGGCCCAGGAACTGACGGGCCTCTTCAGGCGTGCAGTCGATCTCGACATGGATCTTCATAGTGCTTTCCTCCGTGCAATCCCCGCCCGACGGGGCGTGCAAGGCTGGCATATGCCCTTGGCAAAGTCCACGCCGGGCGTATGGATGGGGCATACGGCTTTGACGGAGACCCCCGATGACTGAGATGGTCCAGATCCCCACACTCGACGGCGCGGCCACGATTCCCGCCTATGTTGCCCGCCCGCAAGGCACGGCCAAGGCGGCGATCATCGTCATTCCCGAGATCTTCGGGGTCAATCCCGGGATCCGCCAGAAGTGCGACAAGTGGGCGGCCCAGGGCTATCTCGCGGTCGCTCCCGATATTTTCTGGCGGTTTGCTCCGGGGGTCGAACTTGATCCCGACCAGCCAGAGCAGCTTCAGGAAGCCTTTGGCTATTTCCAGCAGTATGATCCCGCCGACGGGGTCTATGACATCGAAGCCGCGATCCACTGGATCCGCCGCGAGGGCGTGGCCAAGGTCGGCTGCGCGGGATATTGCCTCGGCGGACGGCTGGCCTACATGGCCGCCGCGCGCACCGATATCGATGCCTCGGTCGGCTATTACGGGGTGATGATCGACACCATGCTGGGCGAATCCCATGCCATCGCGCGGCCGCTGATGCTCCACATCCCGACTGCCGACGGCTTTGTCCCGCCCGAGGCCCAGGCCGCGATCCACGCCGGGCTTGATGGCCATCCGAAGGTCACGCTGCACGACTATGTCGGGCTCGATCACGGGTTCGCCGCCGAAATGGGCAACCGCCGCAACGAGGAGGCCGCCCAGCTGGCCGATCGCCGCACGCAGGACTTCCTTGCTGCCAACCTTGCCTGATCGGGCAAGGCGGCGCGGTTACTGATAGTCGCCGATTGCCTCGAAGATCCGGCCGATCGCGGCGCGATCGGCCTCGCCGATTTCCGGGCGCCAGATTTCCCACAGCAGGATCACGCGTTCGCGCGGCCCATCGTTCTTGGCTTCGTGATTGATCGAATCGTCAAAGATCAACGGCACGCCATCGACCCAGCCGCGCCGTTCGCTGCCGACCCGGAACCAGCAATCGGGCGCGGTCTGGATCGGCAAGTGACAGATCAGCCGGGTGTTGAGCATCCCGGTGTGCGGAGCAATATGCGCGCCGGGCAGCAGCCGCGACCAATGGGCATTGGGCGAACGCCCCGGGATGAGCGGCATCGGCGCATGACCGAGCGCCTCCATCGTCGCCGGACAGCGCGCAGCATTGTCCGCCACCAATTCGCCATCGCGCCAGAAGTGGAACGCGGTCCAGGCCTCGTTATCGAGCAGCGGGCTGTTGGGCGCGGGGCGATGCTGCTTGCGGTGGACATATGGGGCAAAGCCCGCTCCGCCCTCTCCCAGCACGGCCGCCAATTCGGCCTGCATCTGGGGCACCAGCGCCAGCATCGGCTCCAGCCAGGGGAAGTCCGCCGGATCGTAGAACCGTTTTTGCGGCAGCCCCGGATAGTAGAGCACCGAGGGTTCCTGAAGGTACAGCTCGCGCTTGCCGGTCAAGAGGTCGATCGCCTCGCTCATCGCCGGTGAGAGCCCGGTGCCGACCGCATCAAGCAGATGCGCCTCGAACCCGGCATTGGCGCTTTCGAGATAGCGCGCGGCGTGGCCGTGGAGCGACTGGAGCGCCGGCGGCACGGCGCCATCGACCGCCGCCTGGTTGAGCGCGGCGCGGTAGAAGCTCGATGCCGCCCGGGCATCGCCGGCCTGCTCGCGCAGCCACGCCTTGAGCAGCAGCGCCCCGACTTCGCGCGGGGCGAGTTCGAGCTGGCGGTCGAGCGCGGATTCGGCCTCGTCGTTGCGGCCTGCGGCGAGTTCGGCATTGGCCAGCGCCACCCACGGCATCTCGCCCGCAGGCGCGGCCTCGCTCGCCGCGCGCAGCAGGCTGGCCGCGCGGGCCATGTCCCGGGCCTGAAGGGCGCCGAGCCCCTCGGCAATCGCGGCGCGATAATCACTGCTCATCATCGTGGCATAGGCGAGGCTGGAACTTCTTCGCAAGCTTCGCCATGATCCGCCCCGACAAGAGCAGCAGAACGGGATCACAGGGATGACGGCAGATAGACGGATCGCGGCGTGGCACGCCTATATGGACAGCAACGGCAATGCCGAGCTGCTGGCAGCCCAGATCGCCGAGGATGCGGTGTTCCATTCCCCTGTGGTCCACACCCCGCAGGCGGGCAAGGCCAAGGTCATGATGTATCTGCTGGCCGCCGCCCAGGTGCTGGGCAATGACAGCTTCCGCTATGTCCGCGAACTGGTCGACGGCAACGACGCCTGCCTTGAATTCACCGCCGAGGTCGATGGCATCCTGATCAACGGGATCGATCTCATTCGCTTTGGCGATGACGGAAAAATTCAGGATTTCAAAGTGATGGTGCGTCCGCTCAAGGCCGTGAACAAGCTGTGGGAGAAGATGGCGGCCCAGCTTCAGGCCATGCAGAATTAAGCCGGGCTAGACCCCCAGCCCCCGCCTGACAAAGGCCAGCCGCGCAGCCACTGGTTCGAACGGCAGGTCGATCGGATCATAGCCATAGCGCCGCCAGGCCGCGGTCACGGCTTCATCGCTGGCCACGGCCTCGGCCCAGTCCTGAACCCGCTGGGCGTCCTGCACGTAGATTTCGGCCCAGGCCGGCGCGCGCAAAATAGGCCCGGCATAGCGCAGCGTGCGGCAGGCCCGGTCAACGCTGGGCGGCACGGCAAGGCCGGACACGTCAAGAAACCCTGCCACATCGGGCAAGCCGCGATCGAACAGCACCGGCGTTGCCGCAGCGGCATGGCGTTCGAACTCGCGGATGTGGGCTTCGGCCATGGCCTCGGCAAAGCCCAGCGGATCGCGTTCGCGCAGATCCATCCCGCCGGGCTGACGCAGCAATTCGCGCGCGACTTCGGGCGAGGTCCGCAGGCCAGCGGCAGCAGCAGCATCGAGCAGGGTGGTCTTGCCCGCCCCCGGCGCGCCGGTCAGCACCGCGCAGCGCGGTAGCATAAGGTCAGGCGCTGGTGACTTGCCCATCGCTGCCGATCCGGCATCCCCCGCCTGCCTGCCATTCATCGGCCTGCGGCGGCTGCCACATCCCTTCCATGAAATCGAACATCTGCCGGTCAACTTCCATCGCGAAGGTCTCGCCGCGCTCGGTGTTGCGGCGGTTGACCCGCGCCCAGCGTTCATCCGCCGGCACATCGAGGAAATGGATCTGCAGTGAAAGCCCGGCCTCCTGCGCCAGGGCGCGGAACCGGTCGCGGTGGTCTTTGGTGGTGAAGCCCAGATCGAGCAGCGCCGGCACGCCGCGCGCGGCCAATTGCCGCACCGTGGCCATGATCTGTGCCTCGCAGCGGGCGATCCGCTCCATCGTCCATGCAAACTGGAGCGGCTGCGGGCTGTCGGCCCAGAACAGCGTGGTCATCCATTCGTCGATGGAAAAACGCACGCCGCCCAGCTGGTCAGCCAGGCGGCGGGAATAGGTGGTCTTGCCGGCACCGGTGCAGCCGACAATCAGGATCATGTCGGCTGCCATCGGTTCCACTTACTGGTTCATCGTTGCGAAGAAGTCTTCGTTGGTCTTCGAATCCTTCATCTTGTCGAGCAGGAACTCCATCGCATCGATGGTGCCCATCTGCATGAGGATGCGGCGCAGCACCCACATCTTCGAGAGCTTGTCCTTGCCGACCAGCAGTTCTTCCTTGCGGGTGCCGCTCTTGCCGACGTCGAGCGCCGGGAAGATGCGCTTGTCCGCAACCTTGCGGTCGAGCACGATTTCCGAGTTACCGGTGCCCTTGAATTCTTCGAAGATGACTTCGTCCATACGGCTACCGGTATCGATCAGCGCGGTGGCGATGATCGACAGGCTGCCGCCTTCCTCGATGTTGCGGGCCGCACCGAAGAAGCGCTTGGGGCGCTGCAGGGCGTTGGCATCGACACCGCCGGTCAGCACCTTGCCCGACGAGGGGACAACGGTGTTGTAGGCGCGGCCAAGGCGGGTGATCGAGTCGAGCAGGATCACCACGTCACGCTTGTGTTCGACCAGGCGCTTGGCCTTTTCGATAACCATTTCGGCAACCTGGACGTGGCGCGTGGCGGGTTCGTCGAAGGTCGAGGAAATCACCTCGCCCTTCACGCTGCGCTGCATGTCGGTGACTTCCTCGGGGCGTTCGTCGACCAGCAGGACGAGCAGGAATACCTCGGGGTGGTTGTCGGTGATGGCCTTGGCCATGTTCTGCAGCAGCACGGTCTTACCGGTGCGCGGCGGGGCCACGATCAGTGCGCGCTGGCCCTTGCCCTGCGGGCTGATGATGTCGATCACGCGGGCCGACTTGTCCTTGACGGTCGGATCAAGCGTATCGAGATTCAGCCGCTCATCAGGATAGAGCGGGGTGAGGTTGTCAAAGTTGACGCGGTGGCGGACTGCTTCGGGATCGTCGAAGTTGACGCTGATCAGCTTGGTGATCGCGAAATAGCGTTCGCCGTCCTTGGGCGCGCGGACTTCGCCTTCGACCGTATCGCCGGTGCGCAGGCCCCATTTGCGGACCTGGTTGGGCGAAACGTAGATATCGTCAGGACCGGCGAGGTAGTTCGCCTCGGGGCTGCGCAGGAAGCCGAAGCCATCGGCCAGCACTTCGATCGTGCCGATGCCCAGGATCTGTTCGCCATCTTCGGCCAGTTCCTTGAGGATCGCGAACATGAGATCCTGACGGCGCAGGGTCGAGGCGCTCTCAACACCAAGCTCTTCGGCCATTTCGACCAGCTCGGCGGAGGTTTTCTTCTTGAGTTCTTTAAGATGCATGTGTCGGGTTCCATCCGGGGGATGTGATAGTCTGGAAATGGCCGGCCGATCATAGGCTTGGGGAAAGCGGATCGCGCCGCGCATGGAGCGCGGTTCGTGTGCCGGACAAGGGCGCAAATAGGCGCTGGCTGGCCTTGCGTCAACGCCTGAGAGGCGGGGCATTTCAGCTCAGCGGCTTGAGGATCACCATGATCACGATCACGGCAGCCGCCATGCCGGGAACTTCGTTCAAAATTCGCAGCGTGCGGCCTGTCAACGCGCGTTCGCCGCGCGCCAGCCGAACATGGTAGCCCGATAGCCAAACCTGATAGGCGGTCAGCACCAGCACGAATGCGAGCTTGATATGGAACCACGGCGCGCCAAAGGCCCCGATGGTCAGCGCCAGAGCCACGCCCAGCACCCAAGCGATGCTCATGGCCGGCCACAGGATGATCCGCAGCAGACGCCGCTCCCGCTCCACCCAGAGGGCGTTCTCCGGGGCATCAGGGGCACATTCCTGATGGTAGACGAAATAGCGTGGCAGCATGAACAGGCCCGCCATCCAGAAGATCACGAAGATCACGTGGCCGGCTTTCAGCCAGAGATAGGTCACGGCAAGTACCTCATCCATGCATTACCCATAGCCGATCAGCGCCAGCCGCGCACCAGCCCAAGCAGTTCGCCGACATTTTCGAGCGGGGTGGTCTGGCCGATCCCGTGGCCCAGATTGAACACGTGCGGACGATCGGCAAAGGCGTCGAGCACGCGCAGGGTCTGGGTTTCCATTTCCGCGCCGCCCGACAAGAGCAGCAGCGGATCGAGATTGCCCTGCACCGGCAGCCCGGCGGGAAGCGCCTTGGCGGCCCACAGCGGATCGATGGTTTCATCGATGCCCACCGCGTCGACCCCGGTTTCGCGGGCATAGGCAGGAAGCTTTTCGCCCGACCCCTTGGGAAAGCCGATTACCGGCACGTCGGGGAAGCGCTGCTTGATCTGGGCGGTGATCGCCGCATTGGGCGCAATCACCCAGCGTTCGAATTCTGCGGGGGCCAGACTGCCGGCCCAGCTGTCGAACAGCTGCACGGCTTCGGCACCGGCCATGATCTGCCCGGCAAGATAGTCCACCGTCACACCCACGATCGCATCGATGATCGCCTGGAATGCCGCGCGGTCGCGATAGGCCATGGCGCGGGTTTCGTGTTGGTCGCGGCTACCCTCGCCGTTGACCATGTAGGTTGCGACCGTCCACGGGCTGCCGGCAAAGCCAAGCATGGTCTTGTCGGCCGGGAGCTGGGCCTTCACCAGCCGCACCGTTTCATAGATCGGGGTCAGGCGTTCGGGGACGGCGTGCAGCGCATCGAGCCCGGCATCGACCAGCCGGGGCGACAGGTGCGGCCCTTCGCCGACCAGGAACTGCAGATCCTGCCCCATCGCATAGGGCACGATCAGGATGTCGGAAAACAGGATCGCCCCGTCAAAGCCATAGCGGCGGATCGGCTGAAGCGTGATCTCGGCCGCGGCTTCGCTGTCATAGACTAGCGCTAGAAAACCGCCCTTTTCGGCGCGCAGTGCGCGGTATTCGGGCAGGTATCGCCCGGCCTGCCGCATGAGCCAGGTCGGGCGCGGACGCAGATTTTCACCGCGCAGGGTACGAAGGAGCAAACCGGGCATCGCGTGATATCCAATCAATAATCAAATTAGATTCTATAGGATTCTTGTAGCTGTTGGGCTGTGGATAGCGGGAACAGCCGCGCCTTGCCTGAATTGTCCCGGGTTGAACAGGCCAAAGCGCAATCCGAATCGTGAGCCGCTTGCGTCAAGCCAAGGTTATCCCCTCTATCCCCAGCCTGTGGGGAATGCCGTCCACATGTCCACAAATGGGGACTGGGAATCCGGGTAGCGTGGGGGGAATTCCATCCCGAACTTGTCCGGGGGCTTCTCCCGTGGTTTATGCGGCAAATCATCCACAGGGCGGCAAATTCACCACACGATGTCCCGGCTCCACCTCCACCTCCTGTCGGATTCGACGGGCGAAACGCTCGAGATGATCGCCAAGGCGGCGCTCGCGCAGTTCGAGGGGGCCGATGTCATCCGCCATTTCTGGCCGATGGTCCGCTCGCAGCAGCACCTTGACCGGATCATGGCGGAAATCGCCACAAATCCCGGGCTGGTATTCTTTACCATGGCCAACATCGAAACCCGCGGCCGGCTGGAAGAGCGCTGCCGCGCACTCGGCCTGCCGGTGGTCCCGGTGCTGGAAACCGCGATCGAGGCGCTGGGCTCGGCGCTGGGGCAGAACCCGCACGCGCGCCGTCCCGGCAGCCAGCACGCGATGAACGAGGCCTATTTCGCGCGGGTCGATGCGATTCACTATACCATTGCCCACGATGACGGCATCCTGTGGGAAGATTGGGAAGCGGCTGACATTGTACTGGCCGGCGTGTCGCGCACTTCGAAAACCCCGACCAGCATCTATCTCGCCCAGCGCGGCTACAAGGTCGCCAATATCCCGATCGTGGTCGAAAGCCCGCCGCCGCCGGCGCTGTTCGGGCTGAAGCATCCGCTGGTGGTCGGGCTGACCACCGCGCCCGAACGCCTGATTCAGGTGCGGCGCAACCGGCTGCTCTCGCTAAACCAGGCGCCCGAGACGGCCTATGTCGATGAAGAACGGGTGGGCCGCGAAGTCCAGTTCGCGCGGCGCATGTTCGCGGACAACGACTGGCCGGTGATCGACGTCACCCGCCGCTCGATTGAAGAGGCTGCCGCTGCGATCATCACGCTCTACAACGAATTTCGCGCTCCCAAGGATGAGGTTCCGCTGTGACTCTGGTGCTCGCCTCGCAAAGCGGATCGCGCAAGGCCATGCTGGAGGCTGCCGGGGTATCGTTCCGGGCCGTGCCGGCAGCGCTGGATGAACGCGCGCTCGAAGCCTCGCTGGGTGAGGCTGGCCCGGCGCAGATCGCGCTCGCGCTGGCTGAGGCCAAGGCGCTCGCGGTGTCTGCATCAGAACCCGGCGCGCTGGTGCTGGGCAGCGATTCGCTGGTCGAGGTTGAAGGGCAGCGGTTCGACAAACCGACCAGCCGCGACAATGCGGCCGAGCATCTGCGCTTCTTCTCAGGCCGGGCGATGCGGCTGCACAGTGCCGCCGCGCTGGTGCGCGATGGCGAAGTGGTGTGGAGCCACGCCGCGCTGGCGGTGCTCAAGGTTCGCCCGCTCGATGCGGCGTTCATTGCCGACTATCTCGATCATGAATGGCCCGAGGTGGGCTACTGCGCCGGGGCATTCCGGATCGAGGCGCGCGGGGTGCAACTGTTCGAAAGCATTACCGGCGATCACTTCACCGTGCTGGGCATGCCGCTGCTGGCGGTGCTGGGCGCGCTCAGGGACTTGGGGGAATTGCCGCGATGACCGCTTACGCCGAAGTGATCGGCGATCCCATCGTCCAGTCGAAGAGCCCGGCGATTCACGGCTTCTGGCTGCGCCAGCTCGGCATTGCCGCCGAATACCGCGCCGCCCACGTCCGCGCCGAGGGGCTGGCGGACTATATCGCCGCGCGCCGCGGTGATCCCGATTGGCGCGGCTGCAATGTCACCATGCCGCACAAGCAGGCGGTGATGCCGCTGCTCGATGCGATCGATCCGCTGGCGGCGCGGGTCGGGGCGGTGAACACCGTGGTGCGCGGCGCCGATGGCCGGCTGACCGGCTACAACACCGACGTTGCCGGCTTTCTTGAACCGCTTCAGACCGTGCTCGCGCAGCAGCATCATTTCCGCATGGCGCGGATTATGGGCGCGGGCGGCGCGGCCCGGGCGATCGTTGCGGCGCTGACGGACAAGGGCTTCGTGCTGGTGGTGGCCGCGCGCGATCCCGCCCAGGCGCGCGCGTTGCTCGATGATCTGGCCACGGGTGATGACCATCACGCGGTCGATCTGGCGCACTTCGCGCCTGAAACCGACTTCGCCTTTGATGACCGCGAAGGCCTGCTCGACCTCATCATCAATGCCAGCCCGCTGGGCATGGCCGGCAAACCGCCGCTGGAGTTCGATTTCAGCCATGCCCCGCCGGGCAGCGTGGTCTATGATATCGTCACCCACCCGCTCGACACGCCGCTGCTGATCGAAGCACGGCGGCGCGGGTTCCCCACGATCGATGGCCTTGCCATGCTGATCGGGCAGGCGGCGGCTGCGTTCGAGAAGTTCTTTGGCGTGGCCCCGCCGCGCACCGGCGATGCCGACCTGCGCGAGATGTTGACCCGATGAGCGAGCAGCGCCCCCTCATCCTTGGCCTCACCGGCTCGATCGGCATGGGCAAGTCGGCAGTCGCGGCGATGTTCCAGGGGCTGGGCGTGCCGGTGTTCGATGCCGACAAGGCAGTGCACGAATTGCAGGGCCCGGACGGCGCGCTGCTTGAGCCGATCGAGCGGGCCTTTCCCGGCACCACCGGCCCCGATGGGGTCGAGCGGCAGAAGCTCGGCGCGGCGGTGTTCGGCAATCCCGAGGCGCTCGCCCGGCTTGAGGCCATCGTCCATCCCGCCGTGGGCGCGATGCGGCATCAGTTTCTTGCCGACAACCGCGACCAGCCGCTGATCGTGTTCGACATCCCGCTGCTCTATGAAAAGGACGGCTGGAAAACCGTCGATGCGGTGGTGGTCGTCTCCGCCCCGGCCGAGATGCAGCGCGAGCGCGTGCTCGCCCGCCCCGGGATGACCGAGGAAAAATTTGCCAGGATCTTCGCACTGCAAGTGCCCGACGCCGAAAAGCGCGCGCGCGCCGATTATATCATCGATACCGGCACTTCGTTGGCCGAAACCCGCCATGCGGTGCAGCAGCTGGTCCATGCCCTGACCCTGCTTGAAGGGCCGGCTGCGGGCGGACGCGAAATTTAACTTTCCCCCCTTGTCAGCCGCCGCGCAGGGGCCGATATCAAACGGGTAATGCGCGAGATCATCTTCGACACCGAAACGACCGGCCTTGATCCCAAGACTGGTGACCGGCTGGTCGAGATCGGTTGCATCGAAATGGTCAACCGGGTGGCCACTGGCCGCACCTTCCACGCCTATTTCAACCCCGACCGCGATATGCCGGCCGCCGCCGAGGCGGTGCACGGGCTGTCGGCGGCGTTCCTGTCGGACAAGCCGCGCTTCCACGAACGCGCGGGCGAATTTCTCGAATTCATCGGCGATTCGATGCTGGTCGCGCACAACGCCGGGTTCGACTTCGGCTTCATCAACACCGAACTGGAAATGTGCGGGCTTGAACCGGTCAGCCGCACCCGGATGATCGATACCGTGGCGCTGGCCAAGGTCCGTCATCCCGGCGCCAAGCTCAGCCTTGATGCGCTCTGCACGCGCTATGGCATCGATCGCAGCCACCGCACCAAGCACGGGGCGCTGCTCGATTCCGAACTGCTCGCCCAGGTCTATGTCGAGCTGACCGGGGGCCGCCAGATCGGCCTTTCGCTGGTCGCCGATGCCCAGGATGCTCTTGCCGCGCCGGTTGCTGCGCCGGCGCGCGAGCGAACCTTTCGTCCCGCCCGTCCGCACGCGGCGAGCGAGACGGAACTGGCGGCGCACGCCGCCTTTCTCGAAACGGTCAAGTCACCGCTCTGGAGCGACCAGAGTTAGGGGGCCAGGCCGGGTCGAGCACTACCAAGAGGAGAAGGCACGACATGGACATTCGCGTTTCCGGCCACCAGATCGAAACCGGCGTTGCGCTGCAGGCTCACGCTCAGGACCGCCTCTCCGCCATCACTGACAAGTATTTCGCGAGCGCGCTGTCGTCGCAGGTCACGTTCAACCGTGCGCCTGCCGGGGCATTCCGCTGCGATATCGTCACCCACGTGATGCAGGGTCTGATCCTCAAGGGCGCGGGCATCGCCCATGATGCGCACATCGCGCTCGATCAGGCGGCCGAGAAGATCGACAAGCAGCTGCGCCGCTACAAGCGCCGGATCAAGGATCGCCACGAAGCCGCCGCTCATGCGCTCAAGGCTGAAGAGGCCGCCTATACCGTGTTCGTCGAACCCGATGAGGCGGCCGAGGAGATCAGCATCGATGCCCCGGTGGTGATCGCCGAAACTCGGGTCGACGTGCCCGAGGCCACGGTTTCCGACGCGGTGATGATGCTCGATCTGCGCAACACCAATGCCTTGCTGTTCAAAAATGCTGGCACGGGAAAGCATAATATGGTCTATCGCCGCGGAGATGGTTCGATCGGCTGGGTTGAACCTTCCTGACGCGCAGGGTAAAGGCGCGCAAAATCCAAAGGTAGGAGGGGGGCAAGCTGGCAGGGTTCCTGTCTCGTTTGCCCCTGTCCGCACCTTGCCGGTACACGGGGACAATGGCCCGCTCATGACTGCACTTTTTCAACTTCAGCCCGAAGCCGTCGGCACCATCCAGGCCGATAGCAAGCAGGCAATTCTCGAACAGCTCGCGGCGCGGTTCGCCAGCGTTTACGGCCTCGACGCCACGCTGGTGCTTGAACGCATCGAAGAGCGAGAAAAGCTCGGCAGCACCGGCTTCGGGCGCGGGGTGGCCATTCCCCATGCTCGCCTGCCCGGGCTCAACCGCCCGGTTGCGGCGTTTTTCCGGCTTGAATCCGCGGTGGCTTTCGATGCCGCCGATGGCATGCCGGTCAACATGATCTTCGGCCTGCTTTCGCCCGAGGCGGCAGGTGCGGCGCATCTTCACGCGCTGGCGGCGATCAGCCGGATGATGCGCGACGATGCGATGCACGGCGCGCTGGGCGAAGCGCCCGGGGCCGAGGCGCTCTACGCGCTGCTGGCCAACTCGATCGATCGCGACGCCGCCTGACCGCGCGGCTGCCAGCGCACCTTGAAGTCTCGGCGCTGATCCGCGCGACCGGGCAGGCTGGCGGCTTTGCCTCGGTGCTCCACAAGGGTGAGCCCGAAGGCGGGACGATTCTGGTCCTCCTGACCGATCGCGGCCAAAATCCGCGGGTTTACGAGCGCATGCCGAGCCTGGACGGGGACCGGAAATGGACCCTTTCCAAGGTTCAAGATCCTGACAAAAAACGCGAAATCGACGAATACCTGGAGCGCCGGGGCGCCCAGGACCGCGATTTGTGGATTATTGAACTGGATATCGCGGATGGGGAACGGCTCATCGGATTGACCGGCGCGGCCAGTTGACTCTGCTGCACTGCAAAAACTAGGGGCGCGAACCTTTTACGTTCGTGCGCAGGCGGCGCGGAAAGCACTCAGGCTTTTTTCGCTAGCACGCAGACGGGGGACAGCCGGCAGGACTTCTGGCTGGGAGCAATCGGAGCAATCCGATTCACTTCCAACCCATCCTGCGCCGGGCTCGTCAACCGCCCAATGCGATGATTTGATGAGTTACAAGTTGAACAAGGCCAGCGCGATTGCCGTGGCCGCCACGATTTTGACGATTGTTGCCAGCGCCGACGGTTCGGGCGCTTCCGCACAGAGCCTTGCTCCTGCGGTAATCTCACAGGAATCGACCACCCCCGCCCTTTCCCAGCCCGTGGTCCAGCCGCTGCCCGACGCAGCCGGCGTGTCGACCGCTGCTGTCTCCGGTTCGAGCAGCGAAGCCGCCAAGGCTTCCAGCCTCGCCGATCTGGTTGCCGCTCAGCCCCAGCCCGCCGAACTCTCGCGCGAGCTGAACTGCCTGGCCGGTGCGATCTATTTCGAAGCCAAGAGCGAATCGCTCGACGGTCAGCTGGCTGTCGGCCGCGTGATCGTGAACCGCTCGAAGTCGGGCCGCTTCCCCAACTCCTATTGCGGCGTGGTGTTCCAGCGCTCGCAGTTCTCGTTCGTGCGCGGCAATGCCATGCCGGCGATCTCGAAGACCTCGCGCGGCTGGAAGAACGCCGTGGCGATGGCCCAGATCGCGCATGAGAACAGCTGGACCAGCCAGGTCGAAGGCGCGCTCTATTTCCATGCCGCGCGGGTTTCGCCCGGCTGGCATCTCACCCGCCTCGCGCGGGTTGATAACCACGTGTTCTATCGTTGATAGCTGATGGGGCGGGCAGCAAGGTCCGCCCTTTTCAGTCGCGCCGCAGCTGGACCCAGACCGGCGCGTGATCGCTGGCCTTTTCGCGCCCGCGATGATCCTTGTCGACGCCGCAGGCGACCAGCCGGTCGGCCAGTTCGGGCGACAGCAGGGCATGGTCGATCCGGAAGCCGTGATCGCGCTGCCAGGCGCCCGCCTGATAGTCCCAGAACGTCCAGATCCCGCCCTGCGGGTTGTGCAGCCCCAGCGCATCGGTCCAGCCATCGCCAAGCAGGCGGGCATAGGCATCGCGCGATTGCGGCTGCATCAGCGCATCGTCGGCCATCGCCGCCGGAGCCCAGATGTCGTGATCGTGGGGAATGACGTTGTAATCGCCGATCACCACCGCCGGCACTTCCTCGGCCGCGATCTCGACCATGCGGGCGCGCAGGCGGTCCATCCAGCGCAGCTTGTAGTCGAACTTGGGGCCGGGCACCGGATTGCCGTTGGGCAGATAGATGCAGGCCACCCGCACGCCGAACACTTCGGCCTCCAGATAGCGCGAATGTTCGTCCTCGGGCTCGCCCGCCAGGCCGCGCTGCACTTCGACCGGGGCGGTGCCATCGGCCAGGATCGCGACCCCGTTAAAGCCCTTCTGCCCGTGCCACAGCGAATGGTAGCCCAGCTTGTGGAACTCGTCGGCCGGGAAGCCTTCGTCCTGGGTCTTGATTTCCTGTAGGCAGGCAACCGCTGGCCGGGTTTCTTCCAGCCATTCGAGCAGGCGGGGCAGGCGGGCCTTGATCCCGTTGATGTTGAAGCTGGCGATTTTCATCAGACGGCGAAGCTTGAGCCGCAGCCGCAGCCGGACGCCGCGTTGGGGTTTTCGACGCGGAAGGCGGCACCGCCGAGCGATTCGACATAGTCGACCACGCTGCCGGCGACGAGATCGAGGCTCATCGGATCGACCACCAGCGTCACCCCGGCGGTTTCGACCGCCAGGTCATCGGCTTCGCGGGTGTCGGCCAGGGCAAAGCGGTATTGAAAGCCCGAGCAGCCCCCGCCTTCGACTGCGAGGCGCAGGATGGCGGGTTTGCCCTGCTTGGCCGCAATCGCGGCAACGCGGGCGGCAGCAGAGGGGCTCAAGGTCATGGTGGGGGCGTCCATGCCCCCGATCTAGGCCTTCCCCCGCCCCGCCGCAAGCGTGCGTCAGGCGCTCTGGATATAGCTGCGCATCGCCTCGGCTTCGGTTTCGATCCGCTCGATCCGGTATTTGACCAGGTCGCCGATCGAAATGAACCCGAGCGCGCCAGTTTCGTCCACCACCGGCAGGTGGCGGATGCGGCGCCGGGTCATCAGCGCCAGGGCGGCGAGGATGCTGGTCGCGGGATCGACGGTGATTGCCGGGGCGGTCATCACCTCGCCCACGGTCTTGACCAGCATCGCCGGGCCGTGGCGGGCCAGCTGGCTGACCACGTCGCGTTCGGAGAAGATCCCCGCGATCCGGCCATCCTTGTACACCGGCATGGCGCCGATGCGTTTTTCGGCGAGCAATCGCACGGCGTCATCGACGCTCGTCGCGGCATCGCAGCTCACGATGGTGGTGGGGTCTCGTCCCGCAATCAGGCGCGCAATGGTCATGGCCGCTCTCCTGCTTATGTTATGCAGGCGATGATGCCATGAACCGCAGGGGTTGGCCAGAGCCGCCTATTCGGTGTCCGAGCCTGCGGGATAGAGGCGGAAATCCTCGACCGGGACGCCGCCGGCCAAGTGTTCCTGGATGATCCGCTCGAGCACGTCCTGGGTGCACGAATGATACCAGACGCCTTCCGGGTAGACCACCGCGACCGGCCCGGCGGCACAGATCTTGAGGCAATCGGCCTTGGTCCGGGCGATCCCGCCGTCGCGGTCGAGCCCCAGTTCCTTGAGCCGTTTCTTGAGGTATTTCCAAGCCGGCGCGCCCACCGCGGCAGAGCAGCATTCGCCCTTCTGCGGTTCGGCGCAGAGGAAGATGTGGCGGCGCGTGGCATCGCCGCCATTGGTGGCCAGCGCGGCGCGGGCGCGGGCGAGATCGTCGGCCGGGGCGCTCATGCCGCCAGCCCCCACTTGCCCAGCAGCTCGGTGCGGAAGGCATCGGGAATCGGCGAAGGCGCATCGCCATCGATGCAGACGATCACCGATCGGGCAAAGGCCACGGCCCGCCCGCCCTGGGTCAACAGTTGGATCACCACGAAGCTGGTCCGCCCGACGCTTTCGATGCCCGCCTGGACTTCGACCGGATCGGGGAAATAGCCCTGCGCCAGATATTCGATCCCCATGCTGGCAACCATCGCCCGGCGCGGGGCGATCGCCTCGCGAAACCCGATGGCGAAGTTGAAGCGCACCCGCCCGTCTTCCATCATCGCGGCCAGCGCAACGTTGTTGAGATGGCGATTGGGATCGACATCGGCAAACCGCGTCGTCGTCTCGGTGCGGTAGGGATAGCGCGCCGCATCGAGCAGCGCGGGATCGGGACGGGCCATCGGGCTTACTTTCCGGGCTTGAGCCAGCGGCTCAGCCAGTCGAACACGGTGGTATGCCACTGGAGCGAGTTCTTGGGCTTCAAGACCCAGTGATTCTCGTCCGGGAAGACCAGCAGCTGGCTCGGCACGCCCTTGCGCTGGAGCGCGGTGAAGGCGGCGAGGCCCTGGGTATAGGGGATGCGGAAATCCTTTTCGCTGGTGATCACCAGCATCGGGGTCTGCCAGTTGGCGACATGGTTCACCGGGTTCCACTTCTCGAACTCGGCCGGGGCTTCGTAATAGGGATGGCCGCCGTGTTCCCATTCGTCGAACCACAGCTCTTCGGTTTCATAGGCCATCGCGCGGGCATCGAACACGCCGTCATGCTGGACGAGGCACTTGAAGCGGTCGCTCCACTGCCCGGCGATCCAGTTCATCATGTAGCCGCCATAGGAGGCGCCGAGCGCGCAGGCGTTGGCGCCATCGAGTTCGGGATGCTTGGCCAGCGCATCGGCCAGCCCGAGCTTGAGGTCTTCGAGCGGCTTGCCGCCCCAGTCGCGGTTGATCGCGTCGGTGAAGCCCTGACCGTATCCGGTCGAGCCGTGGAAATCGATCGAGACCACGCCGTAGCCTTGGGCGGCGAACAGGCCCGGGTTCCAGCGGAACGACCAGCTATCGCCAAATGATCCCTGCGGCCCGCCGTGGACCAGCAGCAGCACCGGCAGCTTGCCAGCGGCACCCGCCGGTTCGTGGATCTGGCCCCAGACCACATCGCCGTTCGCGCCCTTGAAGCTGAAGCGGCGGCTGGTGACCGGCGCCAGCGCGGCAAGCTGGGCATCGTTGGCATGGGTCAGCGCGGTGCCGGACTTGCCCTTGGCGGCCAGCCACACTTCGGCTGGGCGGGCCACGCCGTCGCGGGTGTAGAGCAGGCGGCCATCGGCAAGCGGGGCCAGATTGCTGATGTGGCCCTCGTTCTGGCCCTTGGGGGCCAGCGCCAGCCGGGTGATCTTGCCGCTGGCGAGTTCAATGCGGAACACCGGCACGTCCATCACGTCTTCGGCGGTGACCAGCAGGGCCTTGGAATCCGGGGACCAGGCGATCGAGCCGGCCGAACGGTCCCAGGCCTGGGTCAGGGCGCGGCGCGCGCCGGTCTTGAGGTTGAGCAGCTGGATCACCAGCCGATCGGCTTCATAGCCGGGCCGGGCCATTGCCGCCCAGGCCAGCCACTGGCCATCGGGCGATGCCGCAGGCGCGGTGTCGGTGCCGTGATTGTCGGCCGTCAGGTTGTGCGGCGCCTGACCATCGAGCGCGGAGTGCCAGATATCGAGATTGGTCGAAGTCGGCTCGTTGCGGTCGGCCTGACGCGCGGCGAAGAACACCGACTTGGAATCCGCGCTCCACGCCAGTTCGTCACCCCCGCCCATCGGCTTCGACGGGGTATCGCCGGTCAGCGTGCCAACCGGCCCGTCAAGCGCGGCGCCTGCCCCGCTGACCTTGCCATCGCCGCCCAGCGCAAAGGCGAAGCCGCGGCTGTAGTTGCCCGGCGTTTCCCACGCGTCCCAGTGGCGCACGAAGCCGCTGCCATCCTGATAGAGCCGCCCGGTGCCCGGACCCGGCAGCGCGGTGTTGCCATCGCTGTCACAGCCCAGCGTCTGGCAGCTGCGCGCAACATCGCCCCAGACCAGCACCCGCGCGCCGTCGGGCGAGAGCTTGAAACCGGCAACATCGGCCTTGAAATCGCTGGCCTGCACCGGAACGGCGGCGGGATCGGTCAGGTCGAGCAGCCACAGCTGGTCCTTGCCCGACTTGTCCGAGAGGAAATAGAGCCGGCGCCCGTCGGGCGAAAAAGCCGGGCTGTTTTCGCCCGCATCGGCAAGGTCGGCGATCCGCTGCGGGGTGCCGCCACGGGTGGAGATCCGCCACAGGCCGGTCGAGCGCTTGTAGCTTTGCGGATCGGTGTCGGTCTGCTGATAGACCACCCATTGCCCATCGGGCGACGCCACCGGCGCGCCGAGCCGCTTGAGAGTGAGCAGATCCTGCACGCTGAGGCCCTTGGCCGGGGCGGGCGAATCGGCCAGCGCCGGAGTGGCGGACAGCAGGAAGGCGAGCGCGCCGAGCGCGGCAGAAGACTTGATCATGCGCCGAGGATTAGCCGCAGGCGCGCGGCGGGGGAAGGGCGTTCAGCCCTGCTTGCCGACGATCCGCGCAATCTCGACCGCGACCATGTGCTCCACCAGCGGAGGCAGGTTCTTGTCGAGCCAGTCGGCCAGGGCCGGACGCAGCAGTTCGCGCACCATGCCTTCAAGCGAAGTTTCGCCCGAACGCACGATCTGGGGCGGCACGCCCGGTTCCGACAGCATCGCCAGCGCGGCGAGCGATTCGCTGATCGAGCTGGCGGTCAGCGGGTTGACCAGCGTGGGCTGGCCGGCGTCTTCGTCTTCATCGATGAAGGTGCCGATCGCGCCCAGGTCGAGCACGTCTTCGCTGTCCGGGGCGGCCACGCCGCGTTCGCTGCGCTCGCGCCGTTCGACCGCGGCCCCGGCGCGGTTGTCGCGCGCGATGACTTTCTTGATCGAGCTGAGGATTTCCTCAACCGACGGTTCACCAGACTGGCGCATGGCCAATTACCCCATCAACGGCCCGGGGCAGACGCCCGCCGGGCCAGAATCACCCTGACATTATTGGTTAACTGGACCGTCCTCGGCCTTAGAGTCAACGGTGCGGGTGGCGTGCGGGGTCGGGGCGGGGTCGCTCGCCCAGTCCCAGATGTTCGCCTTGACCCGGTTGTAGTTGTCACCCGGATCGTAGAGCGCGCCGCCATCGAGGCCGATCTTGCCGGCATCGGCCTTGCCCATCGCGGCGAGCAGGTTGAAGCCCGCGACATAGGCATTGCGCTTGGCAGTGACGAGCTGGACCTGCGCGGTCAGCAGTTCGTTTTCGGCGTTGAGGATGTCGAGGATCGTGCGGTTGCCGACGGTGTTTTCCGCGCGCACGCCTTCAAGGCTGAGCTGGGCGGCATCGACCGCGGTCTGCGACGAATCGGTCAGGCTGAGCGCGGCCTGCCACTGGGCAAAGGCCGAGCGGACATTGGCGATCACGGCGCGTTCGACGCCGATTTCCTGTTCCATCGCTGCGCCTTCACGGGCCTGGGCCTGACGGCGCTGGGCCGCGGGCAGGCCGCCTTGGAACAGCGGGATCGAGGCGCGCACGCCGGCCGTGGTGGTGGTGGCGTGCTGGGCCGCGCCCGGGATCTGGTTCGAGCCGAGATAGTCCGAATAGTCAGCCCCGGCGAAGACGCTGACGCGCGGCAGACGCCCGGCGCCCGAGGCGGCGGTGTCATAACCGGCGGCCTTGCTGCGCTGGCGCGCGGCGAGCAGGTCGGGGTTGCTTTGCAGCGCGATGTCGACGGCATCGTCGCCGCTGCCCGGCAGGCCGGTGAGCGCGGGCGGCGATTCGAGGTTTTCGGGCACCTTGCCGATCACCTGGATATAGCGTTCGCGCGCGGCGGTCTGGCTGGCCTGGGCCGAACGGGTCTGACCGCGGGCCAGCGCCAGGCGCGACTGCGACTGGGCAACGTCGGTGCGGGTGAGATCGCCGATCTCGAAGCGGTCCTTGGTGGCCTGAAGGTTCACTTCAAGGCGCTGGACGTTCTGCTTGTTGAGATCGACCACGGCGCCGGCCAGGATCACGTCCATATAGGCCGCGACGACCTGGCTGAACACGCCGCTTTCCACGCCGCGCAGGTCGGCCTGTCCGGCTTCGACGCGGGTCTGGGCCGCGCGCAGCGAGTTCTTGATCGCCCCGCCGGCATAGACCGGCATGCCGAGATTGGCCTGAGCATCGAGATTGCGGTCGGGCGCGAGCGGGCTCGCGGTGCTCGAATGGAGGTATTCGCTGTAGGTCGCGGTGCCCGAGAGCGACGGCAGTGCCGCGGCGCGGGCAATCGGCACGCCTTCATCGACCGCGCGCTGCGAGGCGCGGGCGGCCTGCAGCGTGGGGTTGGTGTTGTAGGCCATGACCAGCGCGCCGCGCAGATCGTCCGCCAGCGCCGGGGCGGCGGCCAGCGCCGCGGTGCCCAGCAGGGTAAGCTGCGCGACTCGCGCGCGGCGCATCAGGGTCATGGTCAGAAGCTCCAGCGCTTGGGGGCAGCGAATTCGTTCAGCACCGGGATGCCGATTTCAGCGAGCGGCAGCAGGGCCACCTGGCCGCCGATCACCCGGCCCGAGGCGAGGCGGGTAACGCCGTTTTCAACCAGCCCGGTCACGATCCGGCCGCCTTCGGCCAGATCAGCGGCAAGCCCGGCGGGCAGCTGTTCGATCGCGCCGTCGATCAGCACGAGGCTGTACTTGCCCTTGCCCTTGCGGGTGGTGGCATCGGCGGCGCTGACCACGTCGAGCGATCCGGCCAGCGGGCGGACCAGCGCGGCGAGATAGTCGCTCCCGCAGCTGACCAGCAGCACGGCATCGGCCTTGGTCGGCACAGCTTCGCTCAGCATCCGGCCGTGGACCAGCGGAGCCGGCAAGGCGTGGCCGGCGTCGAGCGGAATCGCGCGGTCGATATAGGCATGGCCGCGGGCGGCGGCGGGGACAAAGTCTTCGCGCGGCGTGGCGGCAAAGGCGGCCAGCACCCATTCCTCGTTCACGCCGCTGACGCGCAGCTGGCTGTCGATCATTGCCTTGCGGGCAGCGGAGGTGGTGGCAACGGGAAGTTCGGCGGTCATGGTCATCGGTGAACCCTTCGGAACCACTGTATTGCACAGATAACACAGTGGCGCAATCCGTTGCCTTCTAGGCCAATGACCTTCGCGCGCCAAGCGCTTTGACGGGAGAATTTGGCAGGCCTAAGGGGCAATCGATTCCTCTTGGCTGCGATGGAGCAAGTGATGGCCGAAATGGTGACGATCCGCGAGCAGGACCTGATCGATAGTGTGGCGGATGCGCTGCAATACATCAGCTTTTACCACCCGATGGATTACATCCGCGCGCTGGGCGAAGCCTATGACGCCGAACAGGGCCCCGCCGCCAAGGACGCCATCGCCCAGATCCTGACCAACAGCCGGATGTGCGCCGAAGGCCATCGCCCGATCTGCCAGGACACCGGGATCGTCAACGTGTTCATCGAGTGGGGCCAGAACTGCCGGCTCGAATCCGACCTCAGCCTGCAGGACGTGGTCGATGAGGGCGTGCGCCGGGCCTACAACAATCCCGACAACAAGCTGCGCGCCTCGGTGCTGGCCGATCCGGCCTTCACCCGCCGCAACACCCGCGACAACACTCCGTGCGTGCTGCACGTCGACATGGTCCCGGGCAGCAAGGTCTCGGTCGACGTCGCGGCCAAGGGCGGCGGCAGCGAGAACAAGTCGAAGTTCAAGATGATGAACCCGAGCGACAACATCGTCGATTGGGTGGTCGAGATGCTGCCCCAGATGGGTGCCGGCTGGTGCCCGCCGGGGATGCTCGGCATCGGTATCGGCGGCACGGCGGAACATTGCGTCCTGCTGGCCAAGAAGGCGCTGATGGAGCCGATCGACATGGGCCAGCTCAAGGCGCGCGGCCCCCAGAACGACATCGAGGCCATGCGCATCGAGATCTTCGACAAGGTCAACGCGCTGGGCATCGGCGCGCAGGGGCTGGGCGGGCTTTCGACCATCCTCGACGTCAAGATCATGGACGCGCCGTGCCATGCCGCGGGCAAGCCGGTGGCGATGATCCCGAACTGCGCCGCCACCCGACACGCGCATTTCACGCTCGATGGCTCTGGGCCCAAGTTCCTCGAAACGCCCAAGCTGGATGAGTGGCCCGAAGTCCACTGGCAGCCCGATGCAGCGGCCAAGAAGGTCAATCTCGACACCCTTACCCACGAAGAAGTGAAGAGCTGGAAGCAGGGCGACCGGCTGCTGCTCAACGGCAAGATGCTGACCGGGCGTGATGCCGCGCACAAGCGGATCAAGGACATGCTCGCCAAGGGCGAGGAACTGCCGGTCGATTTCAAGGGCCGCGCGATCTATTACGTCGGCCCGGTCGATCCGATCATGGGTGAAGTCGTCGGCCCGGCTGGCCCGACCACCGCGACCCGGATGGATTCGTTCACCGACATGATGTGTCAGCTTGGCCTCCTCACCATGATCGGCAAGGCCGAACGCGGCCAGGGCGCAACCGAAGTGATCGCCGATCACAAGGTGGCCTATCTGATGGCCGTGGGCGGCGCGGCCTATCTGGTCGCCCGCGCGATCCGCGAAGCCAAGGTCATCGCGTTCGAGGATCTCGGCATGGAAGCGATCTACGAGTTCACCGTGGAAGACATGCCGGTGACCGTGGCGGTCGACAGCGAGGGCAACAACGTCCACTCGCTCGCCCCGCTGGTGTGGAAGGACAAGATCGCCAAGGAGCACCTGCTGGGCTGAGGCAGGCGGTGGTTAGGGAGCGACCTTACTTGTTGAGGCGCTCCCACCCTTCTTTCTGCATACGGGCGCAGGTTCCGGCCATCGAGAAATCGGTTCTTCCGTCTTCCGTCCATCGATCTATGCAATTGAGCAAGGCTCGCTCCATCGGGCGATTTCCAGAAAATTCCTGACTGATGCGCTGATAGCTGCGCCAGCCATCGATCATGACCTCAACGCAGGTTGCCTGCATCGAGAAGTCATTGGCCCATCGGGGCGCGCAAATGACCTTGGCATCAATCCGAACTTTCGCTTCAACGCCATCATAACGGCCAAAGGCTGGGGCTGTGATCAGGCCAATCAGAAGGCAGACAGTCTTAGCGCGCCGCATGATCTTTCCTTTGAATCAACGGATTCAAATCAGATTAATATCTGAAAAAGCAGCATTATCGCACACAAAAATCCAACCGCGGCAATCATAGCTAAGGCGGTGACTCGACCAACGTTGGATTAATTCCGACGAAGTGTCTGGCCCACCGCGGGGTGCAGGGGCTATCGCCGGGACTGGAATGGACCGGATCGATCCCCTGCCCCAGCGCGTGCCTGCGCGGCTTGTCCTCGCCTCGATTGGCGGGATGTGGCTGACCTATCTGGTGCTGGCCACGCTGCGCGGCTGGCTGGTCGGGCTCGAACTGCTCGATGCGCTGTTCTGGCGCCGGGTGCTGGTGACCCTTGCTTCGATGGCGGTGACAGTCGGGCTCTGGCCGCTGCTGCGGCTGCTCGATCGCCGGCCGGTCTGGCTCAAGGGTGTGGCTGTGCTCGGCATTGCGCTCCCCGCCTCGCTGCTGCTCGCGGTGATCAACCAGCAGGTCTTTGCCGGAATCGAGAACCAGGTCGTCGCCAAGATTGCCGAGCGTGAAGGCCTGCGCGTCAGCCGCGATGAAAGCGGCAACCTGCTGGTCGATCCCGCTGCCGCGCCGGCCGCCGCCTCGGCCAAGCCTGCGATCACGATCAACAAGGCCACCCGCGACGATAACCGCTGGCGCCAGCTGACCGACGTGGCGCTGGGGCGCTATTTCCTGCTGCTGGCCTGGGCCGCGCTTTACTTCGCGCTGGTCAATGCCGAGCAGGCCCGCGCTGCCGAACGCCGCGAGGGCGAATATCGCCGCGCCGCCAAGGCCGCCGAGCTGCGTTCGCTGCGCTATCAGGTCAATCCGCACTTCCTGTTCAACACGCTCAATTCGCTCTCGGCGCTGGTGATCACCGGCAAGGGCACCGCGGCCGAGGAAATGATCCAGACGCTGTCGAACTATTACCGCCGCAGCCTGGCCGGCGATCCCACCGGCGATGTCGCGCTGGAGCAGGAGCTGGAACTTCAGCAGCTCTATCTCGACATCGAGGCGGTGCGCTTTCCCAAGCGGCTGCGGGTGCGGGTCGATGTGCCGGCTGCGCTGCACGATGCCCGCGTGCCGGGCATGATCCTTCAGCCGCTGGTCGAAAACTCGGTCAAATATGCGGTGGCCTCGGTGACCCGCGCGGTGACGGTCAGCGTGACCGCGCGCGAGGAACAGGGCGAACTGGTGCTCGAAGTGGCTGACGATGGCCCGGGCGGCAGCGCGGGTGCGGTCGAAGGCTTCGGGATCGGGCTTGCCAATGTCCGCGACCGGCTCGATGCCCGGCACGGCGCGTCTGCCTCGATGACCTCTGGCCCGCTTGCCCGGGGCGGCTGGCGCACGGTGATCCGCTTGCCGCTGGACCGCCATGACTGACGCGGCCCCGCTCCCGCTGCGCACACTGATCGTCGATGACGAGCCCTTGGCGATCGAGCGGATGGAAGTGATCTGCCGCGCGCTCCCCGGCATCACCGTGGCCGGCACCGCCTGTGACGGCGCGGCGGCGCTGCGCCAGGTCGGCGCGCTGGCGCCCGATCTGGTCCTGCTCGACATGACCATGCCCGAACTTGATGGGCTGGCCGTGGCCCGCGCGCTGATCGCGGCGGGCAATGCTCCGGCGGTGATTTTCGTCACCGCGCATGACAATTTCGCGGTCGAGGCCTTCGATCTTGAAGCGGTCGACTATGTGCTCAAGCCCGTCACGCCCGAGCGGCTCGAACGCGCCGTCGCCCGTGCGCTCGCCCGGCGCGGGGCCGGCAGCGGGGTTCATGGCGATTGGCTGAGCGAATTCTGGGTGCCCTACCGCTCCGAACTGCTGCGCATCGCAGCCGCCGATGTCGACCGGATCGACGCCGAGCGCGACTATGTCCGGTTGCACGTCGGCGATCGCAGCTACCTGCTGCTGCAAACCGTGTCGGGGCTTGAGGCGCGGCTCGATCCCGACCGCTTCATCCGCATCCACCGTTCGACCATCCTGCGCCGTGACCGCATCGCCGGGCTGCGCCATGATGGGCTGGGGGTGTGGTCGGCCGAACTCGACGATGGCAGCGCGGTGCGGATCGGGCGGACTTACCTTCCCCGCGCCAAGGCGATGGCCGGGCGCTAGGCACCACCAGCGCTTGCCCGGCGCGGCGCCCTGACCTAGGTCGGTGGCGATGACCCAGCCCCGCGTTCTCTTTCATGTCAGCGATCTGCACTTCGGCTACGAGGACCGCGAGGCGCTGGCCTGGTTCATGGAGCGGCTTGCGGCCGAGCGCCCGGCGGCGGTGATCTGCACCGGCGATCTCACCATGCGCGGCAGCGCGCGCGAATTTGCCGCCGCCCAGGATTGGTTGGCCCGCATTCCGGTGCCGCTGACGCTGGAGCCGGGCAATCATGACGTGCCCTATTACCACCACATGCTGCGCCGCCTGACCCGGCCCTATGCCCGCTATCATGCGCTGGAAGCCGCGGTGGAGCGTGATCCCGGGCTTGCCGAGCTGGCCGTGGTGCCGCTCAAGACCATTGCCCGCGCGCAGTGGCGGCTCAACTGGTCGAAGGGCCGGGTCAGCAGCGGCGATCTCGATGCCGCGCTGCAAGGGCTGGCGCACAACGCGGCTAAGCCGCTGCGGCTGGTGGCCTGCCATCACCCGCTGGTCGAAGCCGATACCCATTCGACCGCCTCGACCCGGGGTGGTCCGGCTGCGCTCGCGGCCTTGGCGCGGGCCGGGGCCAGCGCCGTGCTGTCGGGCCATGTCCACGACCCGTTCGACAAGACGGTCGAGATCGATGGCCAGACGATCCGGATGATCGGGGCAGGCACCCTGTCGCGGCGGCTGCGCACCAGCGCGCCGTGCTTCAACCGGCTGGAGCTGGCCGCCGACGGCAGCTTGTCGGTAACGGTCGAAACGCTGGGCTAAGCCCTTAGCGCGTGCGCGCGCGCACCTTGGCTTCGACCGCGTGGAGCAGCGCGAGCAGGTCTTCGCGGCTGACGTCGAGCACTTCGTCCCATTCTTCCAGCACCGCGTCGAGGTCTTCGTCCTCGATATGACCGGTCCAGCTCGGAATCGGGGCGACGGGCTGCGCGTGGTGGGGATAGGAATGGCCGGTGGCGCGGTTCCAGACCACCCCGCAGGCCAGCATCAGCACCACGTTGAGCGCGAGCGGCGCGGCCAGGAACTGCCAGCCCGCTGCGGCAATCGCGGGGCTCGCCAGCGCGGTGATCAGTGCGGTGCCGCCTGCGGGGGGGTGAAGGCAGCGGGCAAGGCTCATTGCCGCGATCGCGCCGCCCACCGCCAGCGCGGCAATGAGCCACGGCGCTCCGCCCGCGGCGTGAGCCAGCATCCCGGCCAGCGCGGCGATCAGGTGTCCGCCCAGCACCGGCCATGGCTGCGACAAGGGGCTGGCGGGCAGCACGAAGATCAGCACCGCCGAAGCGCCCATCGGGGCCAGCAGCCACGGCAGCGCGGTATCGCCGCGCAGCGCCAGCCAGCTCACCAGCCCGGTCAGCAGGATGCCCAAAGCTGCACCCAGCGCGCCGCGTAGCCAGCCGATGCGGCCGATCACCGGCATCTTTACCGGGGTTGCGGCAGTGGGATGGGGCTTGGTCATGCGGGGCGTCCTTGAGGGGTTCAACGAAAAAGGGGCCAGCCTTCCGGCCGACCCCTTTTCGAACAGCGTAATGCCGTAAGCCTTAGCGCTTCGAGAACTGGAAGCTGCGGCGAGCCTTGGCCCGGCCGTACTTCTTACGTTCAACGACGCGGCTGTCGCGGGTCAGGAACCCGGCGGCCTTGACCGCGCTGCGCAGGGCCGGCTCGTACTTGGCGAGGGCCTGGGCAATGCCGTGCTTGACCGCACCAGCCTGGCCCGAGAGACCGCCGCCCTTGACGGTGGCGATCACGTCGTACTGGCCCGCACGGTCGGCAACCTGGAACGGCTGGTCGATGACCAGACGCAGGGTCGGACGCGCGAAGTAGACTTCCTGATCGCGGCCGTTGACGACGACCTTGCCGGTGCCGGGCTTGAGCCAGACGCGGGCAACGGCGTCCTTGCGGCGGCCGGTGGCGTAGGAACGGCCCTGCGCGTCGATTTCCTTTTCGCGCAGCGGCGCGGCAGGAGCGGCAGGGGTGGCGACGACATCGGCAGCAGCGCCGAGTTCAGCCAGATCGGTGAGAGTGTTATCGGACATCAGGCACCCACCTTGTTCTTGCGGTTGCGGGCAGCAACGTCGAGCGGCTGGGGCTGGGTGCCCGCATGCGGGTGCTCGGCGCCGGCATAGAGGTGAAGGGCGCGCATCTGGTCACGGCCAAGCGGGCCGCGCGGAATCATGCGTTCCACTGCCTTTTCGAGCACGCGCTCGGGGAAGCGACCACCGAGGACCTTGTCCGCGGTGACTTCCTTGATGCCGCCGGCATAACCGGTGTGCTTGTAATAGGTCTTCTGCTTGAGCTTGTTGCCCGTCAGCCGCACCTTGTCAGCGTTGATCACGACAACGTGATCGCCGCAATCGACGTGGGGGGTGAAGCTCGGCTTGTGCTTGCCGCGCAGATGATTGGCGATGATCACGGCGAGACGCCCGACCACCAGTCCATCGGCATCGATGAGATGCCACTTCTTTTCCACCTCGGCCGGCTTGATCGACCGGGTGACCTTGCTGAGCGCCTTCATGGCTGGTCTTCCTATTCGTTGCGAATCCCTGGACCGGCGGGGCCGGACGCTTGGGAACGCGGCCCTTTCGGGCAACGGACGGGCAAAGTCAAGCGATCGGGCGGGTTTGCGGAGAGGTAAAATAATACCGTAGGGGCTGGCCGATCACTCCGGCGCGAGGGTCCAGACCTCGCGCGAGACGCGCGCCGTGCCATCGAGGCGCGTGGTGATCGTGCGCTCGACCTCGCGGCTTTCGGCATCGCCGCTGCCGGGCAAATGGCGCACCGCCACTTCGACCACGCCATGCGCGCCGCCGGGCAAAGCGATTTCGCGGCGATCGGTAAAGTCGGCGCCGTTCGGGTCGAACAGATCGAGCGGCCAGGTGCTGCTCGCGCCCGCGCCGGCAATCGCGGTGATCTGGCGTTCGGCCTCAAGCCGGGCGGCGGCGGGCAAGGCGGCTTCGCGCACCATGCGCCGTGACAGGTCGATCCCGGCCTGCCGCGCGGGATCCGCCGCGGCGGCGGGCGCAGGCTGGGCGGCGATGTGGCCGCGCGCATCAAGCTGCATCGGGAACATCGTTTCGTCGATCCGCGCGCGTTCGATTCCCGCCAGGGCGGCCACCTCGGCAGGCGCATCGACTGTCACGTCGAGCTGGCGGCCATCGATGCGGTAGCCATCGCCGCTGGCGACGATGCGCAGGGCATAGCGGCGGCGGACCATGATCTGCGCCCCGTCATGCAGCGAGCGCCACAATGTGCGGGTAAGGATGAGCGGCTGGCGCGGCGCATCGAAATGCGCACCGGGTTCGCCCTCGGCGCGGGCCGGACTGCCGCTTGCCGCCAGAGGCAGAAGCGCCGCAGCGCCTGCCAGCAGGACCGCGCGGCGGATCACCGCGCCGCTCCGTGGGTCCACGCGGCACAGGCCTGCCTGGTCAGGCGGGCGTCGGTCTTGAACAGCACGCCGGTTTCCTCCGCATCGGTGCGCGCCCATTGGCACAGGCCTGCGGGGCCGCGTCAAGCATTTGTCTGCAAACGGTTTGTGCGCGGGCGGCTACTTGGCGCTGCGTCCCAGCGCGTGGGCGCCCCAGGTGACGCTGGCAAGCAGCAGCGCGCCGACCAGCTGGTGCAGCACCGCGAGCCAGATCGCGATTCCGCTCATCACCGTGGCGATGCCGAGCAGGATCTGCGTGCCAAAGGCGCTGTGGATCGCGATCGATGCCGGGCGATGCGCGGCGCGCACTCGGCGGGCCAGCACCACCAGCACGCCAACCACCACCCAGGCCCACCAGCGATGGATGAAGTGGACCAGGAAGGGATCGGACAGCGCGGCATGGGCGAAGCCCTGCGACCAGTCGATCCCTTCGGGCACGAGATGGCCCTGCATCAGCGGCCAGGCCTGCCAGTTGAACCAGCCCGAGCCCGAGACATAGCCTGCGCGCAGGCCTGCGGTGAGCGCGCCGAGAAACAGTTGCAGCGCCAGCGCGCCGAGCGCGAGCGCGCCCAGACCGGTGAGGCGGGCCTTGGGTTCGCCCCGGGCATCGGCGCGCAGGTCAAGCGCGGTCCAGACCAGCCCGGCCAGCGTGGTCAATGCCAGCAGCAGGTGGGTGGCGAGGCGGAAATGGCTGACCTTCACATCGTGAGT
>Ga0228701_1000512_pt1 | contig 31670 bp, 29 predicted proteins | sample McNCre117_Aug_MG_2_FD_178017 | JGI IMG/M metagenome (GOLD analysis project Ga0228701, IMG submission 178017) | Freshwater microbial communities from McNutts Creek, Athens, Georgia, United States - 11-17_Aug_MG | ecosystem: Environmental > Aquatic > Freshwater > Creek | place: USA: Georgia... | reverse complement strand
CACGCTCGACTACCGCGTCGGCTCGAAGAGCGAACCCAAGGGCCGCACCGGCTTTGCCCACCTGTTCGAACACCTGATGTTCGGCGGCAGCGAAAACGTCCCCAATTTCGATATTCCGCTCGAAGGCGCCGGCTCGACCAGCACCAACGGATCGACCTGGTTCGATCGCACCAACTATGTCGAAACCGTGCCGACCGGCGCGCTCGATCTGGCGCTGTTCCAAGAAAGCGACCGCATGGGCCACCTGCTCGGCGCGGTCAGTCAGGACAAGCTCGATAAGCAGCGCGGGGTTGTCCAGAACGAGAAGCGCCAGGGCGATAACGATCCCTATGGCCTGGCGGACTATGCGATCAGCGACGGGCTGTTCCCGGTCGGCCACCCCTATCGCCATGCCACGATCGGCTCGATGGCCGATCTCGATGCCGCCAGCCTCGCTGATGTGCGCCAATGGTTCACCGGCAATTATGCCCCCAACAACGTGATCCTCGTGCTGTCGGGCGATATCGATGCCGCCGCCGCCCGCCCCAAGGTCGAAAAGTGGTTTGGCGCCATCCCGCGCGGGCCTGCCGTGGCCCCGGTCAGCGCCGCGCCGGTCACGCTGGCTGCGCCCACCACCCGCGAAATGGCCGATCAGGTGCCGGTGCTGCGGCTGTACCGGGTGTGGAGCGGGCCGGGCACCAACGATCCCGATGCGCTGGCGCTCGACATGGGGATGCGGGTGCTGGGTGGGCTGGCCTCGTCGCGGCTCGACAATGCGCTGGTGCGCGGATCGCAACTGGCCGTATCGGTCACCGCCGGATCGATGCAGTTCGAGCAGGTCAGCCAGCTCCAGATCACCATGGACGTGAAGCCCGGGGTGGACCGCGCGGCGGCCGAACGCGCCTTTGATGCCGAAATCCAGCGCTTCCTGGCCGAAGGGCCGAGCGAGGACGAATTGCGCCGCGCCGCAACCAGCGCGGTTGCCGGGCAGATCAACGCGCTCGAACAGGTTGGCGGCTTTTCGGGCAAGGGCGCGCAATTGGCCGAAGGGCTGCTCTATTCGGGCGATCCGCAGCAGTTCAAGAAAGACCTCGCGCACATCGCCGCGCTCACCCCGGCAGAGGTCAAGGGCGCGATGCAGCGCTGGCTTGCGCGCCCGGTCTATGCCCTCGCGATCAGCCCGGGGCCGCGCACCGAAAACGGCGCGGCGATGGGCGGCTGGGGCGATGAAGCCACCAGCAAGCCGCCCCGCCCCGATGCCAAGCGCCCCGCGCCGCGGCTTGCCACCGGCCCCAAACGCGCCGCCCCCGCCGTGGCCCCGGTGGGCGATCTGACCTTCCCCGCGATCGAGCGCGCCACCCTGTCAAACGGCGTGGCCGTAACCCTCGCGCGGCGCAGCGCCGTGCCAACGGTGCTCGTCAGCCTCAATTTCGACGCCGGCTTTGCCGCCGATGCGCAGGACACCCCCGGCACCCAGGGCCTGATGCTTGACCTGCTCGACGAAGGCACCGCCACGCGCGATGCCACCCAGATCGCCGAGCAGCAGGAACGGCTGGGCGCCCACCTTTCCAGCGGAGCGAGCCTCGACTCTTCGTCGGTCATGCTCTCCGCCCTCAGCGCCAATCTCGCCCCCTCGCTCGACCTTCTGGCCGACGTGGTGCGCAATCCCGCCTTCCGCGATGCCGATGTTGCCCGCGTGCGCGATCAGCGCCAGGCCGATCTAGCGCAAGCGATGGCCAGCCCGCGAGCGCTCGGCGTGCGCAGCCTTGCCCCGCTGCTGTTCGGCGCGGACCATCCCTACGGCCTGCCGAGCGACGGGCTCGGCGATTCCCGCTCGCTCGCCGCGCAAAGTGCCGCCTCGTTGCGCGCCGCGCATGACAAGTGGCTGCGCAGCGATGCCCTGCGCATCACTGTCACCGGCGATATCACGATGGATCAGCTCAAGCCGCTGCTCGAACGTGCATTCGGCAACTGGGCGCCGCCGGCCGTGCCCCTTGCGGTCAAGCGGCTCGATGCCGCCGTGCCCGCGCCGCGCCCGCGGATCGTGCTGATCGACCGGCCGGGATCGCCCCAGTCGGTGATCGTCGCGGGCCGGGTGCTGGGGCTGACCGGGCGCGATCAGGGGCATGAGGCGCTTGACCTTGCCAACGAAGTGCTCGGCAACGGCTTCCTCAGCCGGCTCAACATGGACCTGCGCGAAGACAAGGGCTGGTCCTATGGCGTGCGCTCCTCGGTCAGCAGCCCGCAAGGGCCGCGCACGCTGATGCTGGTCGCCCCGGTCCAGTCCGACCGCACCGGGGATTCGATCCGCCTGATCCTCAAGGACATGGCCGCCTTCCCCGCCGCGCGCGGGGTCGAACCGGTCGAACTGGCGCGGGTGACCGATGGCAACATTCGCGGCCTGCCCAACCGCTTCGAAACCAATTCGCAAGTGCTCGGCGCCATCGTGCTCAACGAACGGCTCGGCCGCGCGGACGATTACTACACCACCCTGCCCGCCCGCTACCGCGCGATCGATGGCGCCGCGATCGACGGCGCGGCGCGCGAATGGCTCACTCCGCAGGGCCTCGTGTTCGTGGTGGTGGGCGATCGCAAGCTGGTCGAACCGCAGCTCAAGGGGCTGGGCCTGCCGGTCGAACTCGCCCCCACGCCCCCGGTTGACAGCAAGCCCGCCGCGGGCGACTGATACGTTACTTACCCCCCTGTAAGTTGAGGAGAGATTCGATGTCGGTTGCAGGCACTTACGAATGCGTGACCAAGACCCCGATGGGCGACCAGAAGAGCGACGTGACCATCGTTGTCGATGGTGACAGCTTCACCGGCAGCAACGTCGGCGCGATGGGTTCGATGGACCTCGAAAACGGCAAGGTCGATGGCAACAAGCTGACCTGGTCGATGAAGATGACCGTCCCCATGCCGATGACGCTCGAAGGCGAAGCCACCGTCGATGGCGACACCCTGACCGGTTCGGTCAAGGCCGGCGCCTTTGGCAGCTTCCCGATGAGCGGCACCCGCAAGGCCTGAGCCCCGCCGCACGGCTGAACACACGAAGGGCGCCGGAGGGATACTCCGGCGCCCTTTAGTTTTGGCGCGGTCTGACGGCGGACGTCAGCCCAGCTTGGCCTTCAGCACCTGGTTGACCAGCTGCGGATTGCCCTTGCCCTGCATGGCCTTCATCGTCTGGCCGACGAAGAAGCCGAACAGGGCTTCCTTGCCGCCCTGATATTCGGCGACCTTGTCGGCATTGGCGGCCAGCACGGCGTCGACCGCGGCTTCGATCGCGCCGGTGTCGGTGCTCTGCTTGTTGGCGGCGATTTCGGCGTCGAGGTCGATCTCGTTGGTCAGGTAAGTCTCGAAGATTTCCTTGGCCTTGCTGCCCGAAATCAGCCCGCTTTCCGTGGCCACGACGATCGCGGTGTTGGCTTCGACCGTGTTCTTGGGATGGTCGGAGCTGGCGCCCGCCGCGCTGAGCACGCCCGGCTGCTCTGACAGCGACCAGTTGGCCACGCGCTTGGCGACATCGGCTTCGCCCTTGCCGCTGGCCTTGGCGACCGAGGCCAGCAGGGCTTCGAATTCGCGCGCGGTTTCCACGTCTGCCGTCAGGGTCTGCGCGTTGTAGGCCGAAAGCCCCAGCGCGGTTTCATAACGGTGACGCTTGGCATCCGGCAGTTCCGGCAGGCTCGCACGGCATTCCTCAAGGAAGGCATCGTCGAGTTCCAGCGGCAGCAGGTCCGGGTCCGGGAAGTAGCGGTAATCGTGCGCGTCTTCCTTGCTGCGCATCGAGCGGGTTTCGTTCTTGTCGGGATCGTAGAGCCGGGTTTCCTGCACCACGGTGCCGCCGTCCTCGATCAGCGCGACCTGGCGGCGCGCTTCGCTTTCGACCACGGCCATCACGAAGCGGACCGAATTGACGTTCTTGGTTTCGGTGCGGGTGCCGAATTCATCGCCCGGGCGGCGCACCGAGACGTTGACGTCGGCGCGCATCGAGCCCTGGTCCATGTTGCCATCGCAAGAGCCAACATAGCGCACGATCTGGCGCAGCTTGGCCAGATAGGCCCCGGCTTCGGCCGGTGAACGCATATCCGGGCGGCTGACGATTTCCATCAGCGCCACGCCCGACCGGTTCAAGTCGACATAGGACATGGTCGGGTGCTGATCGTGCATCAGCTTGCCCGCGTCCTGTTCGACGTGGATGCGTTCGATGCCGATGGTCTTGGTGCTGCCTTCGGGATCCTTGGAATCCAGCACCACCTCAAGGCTGCCCTCACCGACCAGCGGGTGATAGAGCTGGCTGATCTGGTAGCCCTGCGGCAAGTCAGCGTAGAAGTAGTTCTTGCGGTCAAACCGCGACCACTTGTTGATCTGCGCGTTGATCGCCATGCCGGTGCGCACCGCCTGGCGGATGCATTCGCGGTTGGGCACGGGCAGCATCCCGGGCATCGCCGCGTCGATCAGGCTGACCTGCGAATTGGGCTCGGCGCCAAAGGCCGTTGCCGCGCCCGAAAACAGCTTGGAATTGGACGTCACCTGGGCGTGAACTTCGAGGCCGATCACGACCTCCCATTCGCCGGTTGCGCCCTGAATGCGATAGTTGCTCATCTTACCACCACTGCTCCGGCTTGGCCGTAAATCCGGCGCGGGACTCGATCGCGAGGCCGGCGTTGAGGACGCCCTGTTCATCGAACGGCTTGCCGACGATCTGCAGGCCGAGCGGCAGCCCTTCGCGGTTAAGCCCCGCGGGCACCGACATCGCCGGGAGGCCGGCAAGGCTGGCGGGCACCGCGAACACGTCGTTCAGATACATCGCCAGCGGGTCTGCAACCATTTCGCCAAGGCCGAAAGCGGCGGTCGGCGTGGTCGGAGCCAGAATCACGTCACACTGGGTGAACGCGTTCTTGAAATCGTGGCTGATCAAGGTGCGGACCTTCTGCGCCTGGGTGTAATAGGCGTCATAGAACCCGGCCGAGAGCACATAGGTGCCGATCAGGATGCGGCGCTTGACCTCTGCCCCGAACCCGGCGGCGCGGGTGGCGGCATACATGTCCTGCAGGTTCGCACCTTCGGGCAGATCGCGCAGGCCGTAGCGCACGCCATCATAGCGCGCGAGGTTCGACGAGGCTTCGGCCGGCGCGATGATGTAATAGGCCGGCAGGGCATACTTGGTATGCGGCAGGCTGATCTCGACGATCTCGGCGCCCGCGTCCTTGAGCCATTCGATCCCGCGATCCCAGCTGGCGGCGACATCAGCATCAAGGCCATCGACGCGGTATTCGCGCGGAATGCCGACCTTCTTGCCCTTCATGTCGCCCGAGAGGTTCGCTTCCCATTCGGGCACGGCGAGATCGAGGCTGGTGGCGTCCTTGGGATCGAACCCGGCCATGGCTTCGAGCATGATCGCGCAGTCGCGCACGTCGCGCGCCATCGGCCCGGCCTGATCGAGCGAGGAGGCAAAGGCCACCACGCCCCAGCGCGAGCAGCGCCCGTAGGTCGGCTTGATCCCGGAAATGCCGGTGAAAGCGGCGGGCTGGCGGATCGAGCCGCCGGTGTCAGTGCCGGTTGCCGCCGGAGCCAGCCGCGCGGCGACCGCCGCCGAGCTGCCGCCCGACGAACCGCCCGGCGCCATCGCCGTGTTCGAGCCATCATTGCGGCGCCACGGCGAATTGACGTTGCCGAAATAGCTCGTCTCGTTCGACGAACCCATCGCGAACTGATCAAGGTTGAGCTTGCCCAGCATGCCCGCGCCCGCATCCCACAGCTTCTGGCTGACGGTGCTTTCGTATTCGGGCTTGAACCCTTCGAGGATGTGGCTGGCCGCCGTGGTCTGCACGCCCTTGGTGGCGAACAGATCCTTCATCCCGATCGGGACGCCGGCCATCTTGCCCAGCGGCTGGCCCGCGGCACGCTTGGCATCGGTGGCCTTGGCGGCGGCAATGGCGGCTTCGGGGGTGGTGACGATGAAGGCGTTGAGCGCATCCTGCGCCGCGGCGACCCGGGCGTTGAACGCCTCGGCCACTTCGAGCGCGGAAAATTCGCCCGAGGCAACGCCCGAACGGATGGCGGCAACGCCAAGGTCGGTCAGCTGGGTCATTATTCGATCACCTTGGGAACGCCGAAAAAGCCGTGCTCGGGAGCCGGGGCATTGGCCAGCACGGCATCGCGGATGCCGCCGCCGGCGAGCGGATCGGCACCGATCACGTCATCGCGCAGGCGCAGGTGGTTTTCGATCACGGCGGTCATCGGCTCGATGCCGGTGACATCGACTTCGCCGAGCTGTTCGACCCAGGCGATAATTCCGTTGAGTTCGGGGACCATCGCCGCGATTTCAGCCTCGCTCACTTTGAGCCGGGCCAGCGAAGCGATCTTGGCCACGGTGGCGGTATCGACCGACATGGCGTTCCTTTGCGTAAGTGCCTTCAAACAGGACGTGCCGGCGCGCTAGCACCGGCACGATTGGGCTGCAAGCTGGGCCGCGCAGCGCGGCCCCGCGCAATCTTATTGAGCCGGGGGAACGGCTTCGCCCGGAACGGGCTGAGCCGGAATAGCCTGGGCACCAGCAGCACTCGGAGCGCCAGCCCCGCCCTGCGCCTGGCGCAGCTGTTCCATCATGCGCTGCTGCTGTTCGATTTCAGCGCGGCTCTTGAAATCGATCAGTTCGATTTCGAAGGTCAGGTCGGTGTTCGGCGGAATTTCGCCAGCCTGGCGATCACCATAGGCGAGCTTGGCCGGGATCAGCACCTTGTACTTGCCGCCGCGCTGCATCTGTTCGAGCGCCTTGGTGAAGCCGGGGATCACGCCTTCGAGCGGGAACACGGCCTGCTGGCCCTGGTCGAACACCTTGCCGTCGGGCAGCGTGCCCTTGTAATTGATCAGCGCCACGTCGGCGATCGTCGGCGAAGCGCCGCTGCCCGCCTGAAGCGTTTCAACCGTGACCGTCTGCGGCAGCGAGGCATAGGCCAGCCCGGCAGCGGCAAGCGCGGCGGCGGCAACGCCAACCCACAGCTTGCCAAGCGCACCCTTGGCGATGGGCTGGAGCGGAACGCGGGTGATCTCGGTCATCAAAGTTCCCTTCTGGATCTTTCGGGGCGCACCAAAGCAAAAGGGCGCGGATTCGTCCGCGCCCTCATGGCTCAAGCGTTACGCCGGAGCAAGCCGTGAAGCTTACTTGACGCCGTCGCGTTCCATGCGCTTGCGTTCCATCTTGCGGGCGCGGCGCACAGCAGCGGCCTTTTCACGAGCGCGCTTTTCCGAGGGCTTTTCGAAGTGGCGACGCAGCTTCATCTCGCGGTACACGCCTTCACGCTGCAGCTTCTTCTTGAGCGCGCGCAGGGCCTGCTCGACATTATTGTCGCGGACGAGAATTTGCATAAACCGACACACCTCACGAACAAAAAGGTCAGAACCCCGCGTCATCCGAGTGCGGGGGAGCACCCTTTTATAGCCAAAAAGATTATCCGCCGAATCCGCAAGGATCGGCTTAACAGGCGGGCCCGCTAGCAGAGCCATACCCCCTTGGCAAGAGATTGCAGCACCCGGCCCTCTGGCAAAAGTGCCTCCAAACCCGCTCGGAAGTGGAGCCGGTTGCGCTGGCCGCCCCCGCGCCGCCATGCCACCCCCGGCTCAGACCCGCAATTGCCGGGGGAAACCGCGCCTTAAGCCTGCCCTGATCAACCCCACCCTGCCCCTCTCCCCCGGCGCGCCCCGAACCCTGCCCTCGCGCGCCCGGCGGAGGCCGCCCGGCCATCCCCCCGATGCCGGGCGGCACTTCGCGCAGGCTGGGGCTGTGCCCGATTCGCGGCGGCAGCGGCGCATCGGGAATCGCCGGCGTAGGCTTGTCGCATCCCCGTCATATCGCTGCGGCACATCTGCGGCATGGATCACCCTGCCAACCCGTTTACTGTTCTGCCCCGCCGTCTGCGCCAGTTGCGCGCGATCGGCGCGCTGGCAGGAGTGCTGGCGATCGCGCCGCTCTGGGCACTCGCGCGCCCCGCCCCCTTGCGCCGGGCCATCGCGGTGCTGGCCTGGGCCTTGCTGCTGCGCGGCTTTGCAGTGCGGGTGCGCTGCCACGGTGCGCGCCCAGCGAAGGGTGCGCTGATCGTTGCCAACCACATCTCGTGGCTCGACATCGCGGTGCTAGGGCGGATTTGCGACGCCGGGTTCATCGCCAAGGCCGAAGTCGGGCGCTGGCCGGTGATCGGCCCGCTCGCCCGGCGGCTGGGCTGCCTGTTCATCGAACGCGAGGTCCGCTCGGCCCTGCCCGGCGTGATCGCCCGGATGGATGGCTATGCCCCGCGCAGCGGGCTGATCCTGTTTCCCGAAGGCACGACCAGCGAAGGCACCGCGCTGCTGCCGTTCCGCTCCAGCCTGTTTGCCGCGGCGGGCGAACGCTGGGCGGCGGTGCAGCCGGTCACGCTGTCCTATCGGCGGCGCGATGGCGCGGCGCTGAGCCATGCGGGACGCCGCCGGATCGCCTGGCTGGGCGATGATGCGTTGCTGCCCCACGCCCTGGCCCTGGCCGGCGCGGGCGGTGCGGCGATCGACCTGTGGTTCGAAGCGCCGGTTGCCCCCGGCCCGCGCAAAGTGGTGGCAGAGGCCTGCCGCGCATCGATCGCCGCGCGGCTGGCGGCGATCGATGCCGGCGATCAGGCCGCGACGCTGAAGCGCGCGGCGTAGCGTTCGGTGATCCGCTCCACCGGCATGACGATGCAGACATCGACCGTGTTGAAAGCGTGGTCGACAAACGCACCTTCCCCAACCATCGCGCCAAGGCGCAGATACGCCTTGACCAGCGGCGGCAGCGCCAGCAGCGCGCGGCGCGGATCGTAGCTGCCGGGCGCCAGCGGGGTCCAGTCCGCCGCCTTGCCCGCCAGCACCTGCGGGCGCAGCTCGGCCGGGGCCAGATGATTGTCGAACAGATAGGACAGCGCCGGGGCATGGCGCTGGGCATCGGTGCCCGCGAACGAGGCGCAGCCGAACAGCAGGCCGATCCTGTGCTGGGCGATGTAATCGCTGATCCCGCGCCACAGGAGCGAGATCGTCGCGCTGGTGCGATAAGGCGGCAGCACGCAGGAGCGCCCCAGTTCGAGCAGTTCGCCCCGGGCGTCCCCGCTCCCCTGCGGCGCGGCGGACAGCGCGGCCAGATCGAACTCACCCGCCGAATAGAAACCCGCATGGGGCCGCGCCACGCTTTCGCGCAGCAGGCGATAGGTCCCGATCACCATGCCGCCGGGCGCCGCATCTTCGTCGATCACCAGCAGATGATCGCACAGCGCATCATAAACGTCGGCATCGAGGCCGATGGTCGCCCCGACTTCGGGCGTGGCGCCCATTTCGTCGAAAAACACCTGCCAGCGCAGCCGCTGGACCGCGGCAAGGTCGGCTTCGTCACGGGCAAGGCGCAGCGACAGCCGCCGCTTTGCGCCGTCGATCATGGTGGTCTGTTCCATCGGGTAGTCTCCGCTTCCGGTTTGCCCGAGCATAAGGCGGCGATGTGACGGCCACTTTGCGAAACGGTTATGGTTTGGTGACAGTGCGCCGCGCCGCTGGGGGCAGGCTTGGGGGCAAGGGAGTGGCGCTGAGCGCGCCAAGCGGCTAAGGGGCTGCGATGAACCCGCCCACCTTCCTTGCCTCATCGCTGTACGTCGTACTTGGCGGCGGGGCTGGCGCGTGGCTGCGCTATCTGGTTGGCCGGCTGTGGAGCCAGGCGATCGGCCCGGTTGCGGCCAGTGCTTTTCCTGTCGCCACGCTGACGGTCAATGTCGTTGGCAGCTTTGCCATGGGGCTTCTGGCCGGATGGCTGGCGCGGCATGGCACCGGCGCCGGGATCGGCGGCGAAGGCTGGCGCCTGCTGCTGGGCGTCGGCGTGCTGGGGGGCTTCACCACCTTTTCCGCCTTCAGCCTCGAACTGGCGCTGTTCATTGAACGCGGCGCCTTTGGCAATGCCGCGATCTATGCCAGCGCCTCGCTGGCCGCAGGCGTGGCCGGGCTGTTTCTGGGCCTTTTGACGATGAGAGTTTTGGGATGAACGATACCGTCCGCCAATTTACCGTGGGCGCCGACGATGACGGCGTGCGGCTTGACCGCTGGTTCAAGCGCCACCTGCCGCAGGTCGGGTTCGCCACGGTCAGCCGCTGGGCGCGCACCGGGCAGATCCGCGTTGATGGCAAGCGCGCCGACGTGGCCGACCGGCTGGTTGCCGGGCAGACCCTGCGTGTGCCCCCCGGCGGCGACACGCCCGAGCGCAAGCCGCGCGAACGCAAGCCCCTGACCGAAGAGCAGATCGCGCTGGCCGACAGCATGGTCATCACCCAGGACCGCGCCGCGATCGTGCTCAACAAACCGCCCGGCCTTGCCACTCAGGGCGGCAGCGGCACCTATGAACACGTCGACGGGCTGCTCGATGCCTTTGCCGAAACCGGCCCGCGCCCGCGGCTGGTTCACCGGCTCGACAAGGACACCTCGGGCGTGCTGCTGATCGCGCGCACGCCGGGCAGCGCCTCCTATTTTTCCAAGCGCTTTTCCGGGCGCACCGCGCGCAAGATCTACTGGGCGCTGATCATCGGCGTGCCCGACATCGAGGACGGCCTGATCGACCTGCCGCTGGCCAAGCAGCCGGGCACCGGCGGCGAAAAGATGATGGTCGACCAGTCGGAACACGGCCAGAGCGCCAAGACCCGCTACCGCGTGCTGGACCGCGCCGGCAACCGGGCCTGCTGGGTCGAACTCCAGCCGCTGACGGGGCGCACCCACCAGCTGCGCGTCCACATGGCCGCGATCGGCCACCCGATCGTCGGCGACGGCAAATATGGCGGGCAGGACGCGTTCCTGTCGGGCAGCATCAGCCGCAAGATGCACCTCCACGCGCGCCGCCTGATCATCGACCATCCCGATGGCACGCCGCTCGACGTGATCGCCGAACTGCCCGAGCATTTCGCCGCGAGCATGGAAAACCTCGGCTTTGACGAAGCCGATGGCGCGGCCCTGCCCGATGCCCCCAAGGTGCCCGAACGCGAAGCCCGCAAGGCTGCGGCCAAGGCCCATTCCAAGCAATACCGCAAGGAACGCCGCGGCGAGCGCCGCTCGCGCAGGGACGGCGATAGCGATGGCGCCCCCCGCAAGAGCCGCGGCCCGACCAAGGGCAAGGGTTCCCCAAAGCCCACGGGCAAGCCAGCCGCAAGGCCGGCGGCTGGCAAGCCTGCCGGCAAACCCGCTGGCAAACCTGCTGCGCGCCGCCCTGCCGCGCGCCCTGCGCCCAAGCGCTAGAGCGGGGCATGACCGTCAAGCTGGCGATCTTCGATTGCGATGGCACGCTGGTCGATGGCCAGGCCGGGGTCTGCAACGCGATGGACGCGGCCTTTTCGGCCTGCGGCCTGGCCCTGCCCGACCGCCATCAGGTGCGCCGGATCGTCGGCCTGTCGCTGCCCCAGGCGATCCGCCTGCTGCTGCCCGAGGCCAATGACAACCTGCGCACCGAAATCGACCGGACCTACCGCGAGGCATTTCGCGCCGCGCGCGAAAGCGGCGCGCTGACCGAGCCGCTCTATGACGGGATCCGCGAGCTGCTCGAAGCCTTGCGCGCCGATGGCTGGACGCTGGGCGTCGCCACCGGCAAGGCCCAGAGCGGACTTGATCATTGCCTTGCGGTGCATGGGCTGGGGGGCCATTTTGCTACCCTGCAAACTGCCGACTTTCACCCCTCCAAGCCGCATCCCTCGATGATCGAGCAGGCGCTGGCCGATACCCTGGCGCTGGCCGATGACGCCGTGATGATCGGCGACACCCAGTATGACATCCAGATGGCGGTCAACGCGGGCGTGCGCGGGATCGGGGTGGATTGGGGCTATCACACCAGCGGCGAACTGATTGCCGCCGGGGCCGCCGCCGTGGCGACCAGCCCGGCCCATCTCAAGGACTTGCTAGCATGACCCCCACTCCCGAGCGCGATCCCGCCAAGCGGCGCTTCTTTGCGCTGCAACTGATCCGCCTGTCGGGCGCGGCGCTGGCGATGACCGGGCTGGGGACGATGGCGGGCAAGCTGCCGCTGCCCTTCGCGGTTGGCGCGGTGCTGTTCGGCTTTGGCCTGTTCGACCTGTTCTTCTTCCCGATCATCCTTGCCAAGCGCTGGAAAAGTCCGCCGCAATGAAACGCTTCTACAAGTCCGCCGCCGCCGCGCCCGCCGCGGGCGGCTGGTCCGTCACGCTCGATGCGCGTCCCTTGAAAACCGTGGGCGGCCGCCCGCAAGTCGTGCCGAGCGAAGCGCTCGCCGCCGCGCTTGCCGCCGAATGGGACGCCCAGGGCGAGGACATCGACCCCGCGAGGTTCGTGCTGCGCGACATGGCCGATCATGCGCTCGACGTGGTCGGGCCAGACCGCGCGGCGGCAATCGCCACGCTGCTGCGCTACGCCGAAACCGATACGCTGTGCTACCGCGCCGAACCGGACGAGCCGCTCCACGAACGCCAGCTCGCGGTGTGGGAGCCGCTGCTGGCCGCAGCCGAAGCGCGCTGGGACATTCATTTCGAGCGCATCGGCGGGGTGATCCACCGCGCCCAGCCCGCCGCCACGTTGGCGCGGCTCGAACAGGTGCTGGCCGCCGAGGATGATTTCGCGCTCGCCGCGCTGACCACGCTGACCACGCTGGCGGCCTCGCTGGTGATCGGGCTTGCCGCACTGACGGACGGCAGCGATGCCGAAACGCTGTGGGCAGCCGCCAACCTTGAAGAGGGTTGGCAGGTCGAACAATGGGGCCAGGATTACGAGGCCGAGGCCCGGCGCGCATGGCGCCTGAGCATCTTTACCGCCGCGATGACCTTTGCCCGGCTCGCCCGCGCCTAAACGCCGCGATTAGCTCGCCATCCAGTCGGCAACCTGCTTCGCCACGTCATTGGCGGCGCGGTTGAGCGCGGGGCCAAGCTGCGCGGTCTTGGGGGCAACGCCCGGCACCACGGCTTCGAAGCGGCGGCTGGCGACATCGCCCGAGGCGCTGGCCCGCAGCGCATCAAAGCGCACCACCACCGACTGCGAGCGGGCATCATAGCCCATTTCGACCAGCTGCCCGCTCAGCCGCATGCCCGGCGTTCCGGCATTCTGGCCTTCTTCCAGCACCAGCCGCGACCCGCGCGCGCGCAGGGTTTCGGCCAGCAGGTGAGCAAACTGCCGCGCGGGGCGTTCGACCCACTGGACATCCTTGAGATAGGCCACCCGCGCATCATCGACCTGCACCGGGATGCGCAGCACCGCGAGCCGGCGATCGGCTTCGGGTTCGAGCACCAGCACGGCCTCGGCCGCCTTGCCGCTTGCCGTGGCGCCGGCCGCGGGGGCTTCGGCAGCGGTCAGCGTCAGCAGTTCGGGCGCAGTCTTGCTGCCCCCGCCCCCCAGACTGATGCAGCCGCCCAAGGGCAGCGCCAGCAGCGCCGCGGCGATGATCCTGACACCCATGGCCGATCGGTTCCCTTGATTACGCGTCATGGCTTGTAGTCCGGCAGTTTTTGGCCGCCCAGCACCGCGCTTGCGCCCTGATCGTTGAGCCGCTCGGTCATGTCGCGCAGCGCCTTGGTGGTGGCGCGCAGATCGCGGATCGCGGCTTCGGCCTGGGGAATGGTCTGATCCGACAGCTGGCGCGCGGCCGGGCGGGTATCATTCGCCAGGGCTTCGAGCGAAGTCGCCGTGCGGTCGATCGATTTCAGCGTGGCGCGGAACTGCTGCATCATCTGCTTGCCATCGCCGTTGATCAGCTCGCTCGTCGAAGCCGTGGCGGTTTCGAACTGGCCCAGCGCCAGCTTGGCCTCGGCCAAAGTGCCCTGCAGTTCCACCAGCGTCTTTTCGACCTGCGGCGAGGCCTTGGCGAGCGAGCTGGTCATCCGGTCGGTGTTGGCGAGGATATGTTCGATCGAGGCCTGGTTCTTGTCCGAAAACACCGTGGTCAGCCGCTCGGTCAGGGTGGCCAGCCGTTCGAGCAGGACCGGCGCCGAATTGAGCAGTTCGCCCAGTCCGCCGCGCTTGGTCGGGATCACCGGGACGCCTTCGGGCCCCTGTTCGACAATCGGCGGAGCGCCGCGGGTCGCGCCTTCAAGCTGGATGTTCGAAACGCCGGTAAAGCCGCTCTGCATGGTGGCCGTGGTGCCGATCAGGATCGGCACGTCCTCTTTCACCGCGATGCGCACGCGCACGAAGCTGGGGTCCTTGGTCCACAGTTCGATCACTTTGACCTGCCCGACGGGAACCCCCGAAAAGGTCACTGACGAACCCTTGGACAGCCCATCGACCGACTGCTTGAAGAAGATGTCGAAGTCGCGCTGGTTGCCTTCGCCCAGCCGCGCGATCCAGATCACGAAGGCCGCGAGCGCCGCCAGCAACGCCAGCGTAACCGCCCCTACCCAGACATTATTGGCCCTCGTTTCCATCGCGCTGCTCTATGCGCCTCCCTTGCCCGGCTTGTCCATCGCCTTGCCTTCAGCCTTGCCATTGCTGCGGTGCCACGCCGCCTCGGCCGCGCGGCCGCGCGGGCCGTTGAAATATTCCTGAATCCACGGATGATCGAGCGCCAGCAGTTCGGGGATCGTCCCCACTGCGATCACCCGCTTGTCGGCAATCACCGCCACCCGGTCACAGATTTCGTGCAGCGTATCGAGATCGTGGGTGATCAGGAACACGGTCAGCCCGAGGGTCGATTGCAGTTCCTTGGTCAGCTTGTCGAACGCGGCCGCGCCGATCGGATCGAGCCCGGCGGTCGGCTCGTCCAGAAACAGCAGTTCGGGGTCGAGCGCGAGCGCACGGGCCAGCCCCGCGCGCTTGCGCATCCCGCCCGACAGTTCGGCCGGATACTTGGCCGCCGCTTCTGCCGGCAGGCCCGAGAGCATGACCTTGTAGCGCGCGATCTCGTGGCGCAGGTCATCGCCGATCTCGGGATAGAATTCGCGCAGCGGCACTTCGACGTTCTCGGCCACGGTCAGGGTCGAAAACAGCGCCCCGCCCTGAAACAGCACGCCCCAGCGGCTGCGAATATCGACATCGCCGCCATAGTGGCCGACTTCCATCGTCTGACCCAGCACTTCGATCCGGCCTTCGCGCGGCGGCTGCAGCCCGATGATCGAGCGCATCAGCACCGACTTGCCCGTGCCTGAGCCGCCGACCACGCCGATAATTTCGCCCCGGCGGACCTTGAGCGCGAGATCCTGATGGATCACGTGATCGCCAAAGGCATTGGTCAGCCCTTCGACCACGATCGGGAATTCGCCGGTATAGTGGTGCGCGTTCATCCCCACCCCACTTCGGTGAAGAACACCGCGAATATCGCATCGAGCACGATCACCATGAAGATCGCCTGGACCACGGCCACCGTGGTGCGGATCCCGACTTCTTCGGAATTGCCGCGCACCTGCATCCCCTGATAGCAACCCGCCAGCGCGATGATCAGCCCGAACACCGGCGCCTTGATCAGCCCGACCCACAGATCGTGCAGCGGCACCACTTCCTGGATGCGGGTGAGGAAGGTGAGGAAGGGAATGTCGAGCGTCAGCGTCGAAATGAACGCGCCGCCGACGATCGCCAGCACCGAGGAATAGAACCCCAGCAACGGCATGATCAGCACTGCGGCCAGCACCCGCGGCACGACCAGCGCCTCCATCGGCGAAACCCCGATAGTACGCATGGCATCGACCTCTTCGGTCAGCTTCATCGTCCCGATCTGCGCGGCAAAGGCGCTGCCCGAACGCCCCGCCACCATGATCGCGGTCATCAGGATGCCCAGTTCGCGCATGCTGATCCGCCCGGTAAGATTGATGGTCAGTTCGCCAAAGCCCAGATCCTGAAGCTGGACCGCGCCTTGCTGGGCGATCACGATCCCGACCAGAAAGCTCATCAAGCCGATGATCGGCAGCGAGGTTACCCCCACCAGTTCGAGCTGGCGGACCAGCGCTTTGGCGCGAAACCGCGATGGCCCCGCCGCGATGTCCCACAGCGCAACCAGCAGCGCACCGAAGAACCCGAGGATCCCCAGCGCGCCTTCGCCCACCATCGCCACATAGCTGCCGATCTTGGCGGGCACGCGCTCAACCACGGGGAGCGAGGGCGGCACGACTTCGCCGGTTTCGGGCATCGGCTGGAGCGCGGCGATCAGACGGGCGGCCTGATCGCTGGCCCCGGTAATCCGCGCGCCGGTGCCGCGCGCCAGTCGCCACACCGCCCAGGCGCCGGTGGTATCGATTTCGCTCACCCCGGCCAGATCGATTTCCTTCACCGGGCCGTCCAGCGCACGCAAATGCGGATCGAGCGCGCCAACCGTGGCGATCACCAGCGGGCCGTGCAGCGCGATGGTCAGCGCGCCGTCATCGCTCGCTTGCATGGTAAAATCGGCCTGGCCCAGCATATCGCCTGCGGTCATGGGATAAAAACGCCGCCGCGACAAGCGCGCCGGGCATCGATCTTCGGGCAAGATCGCAGCGGCGCGCGGGCTTGCCACCCGGGCGGGGCACTGGCAAAGGCCGCAGGCCATGACTGAAGCAACGCTCGACAAGATTTTCGACCCCGCCGCGATCGAGGCGAAGTGGTATGCCCATTGGGAAACGAACGGCCTGTTCCGCCCGGAACGCCCGGACGCGCAGCCCTTCACCATCGTCAATCCACCGCCGAACGTCACCGGCAGCCTGCATATCGGCCACGCGCTCGACAATACGCTGCAGGACGTGGTGATCCGCTACGAGCGGCTGCGCGGCAAGGATGCGCTGTGGGTGGTCGGCACCGACCACGCCGGGATCGCGACCCAGATGGTGGTCGAACGCCAGCTCGAAGCGGCGCAGGACAAGCGCACCAATTACAGCCGCGAAGCCTTCATCGACAAGGTCTGGGAATGGAAGGCCGAAAGCGGCGGGACGATCACCCGCCAGCTGCGCCGTCTGGGCTGTTCGATGGACTGGAGCCGCGAGCAGTTCACGATGGACCCGCACTTCACCCGCGCCGTGGTGAAGGTGTTCGTCGACCTCTACAACCAGGGCCTGATCTACCGCGACAAGCGGCTGGTGAACTGGGATCCCAAGCTCAAGACCGCGATTTCCGATCTTGAAGTCGAAACCCGCGAGGTCAAGGGCGGGTTCTGGCACTTCAAGTATCCGCTGGCGGACGGCGTGAAGCGCGATGACGGCCTCGATTACATCGAAGTTGCCACCACTCGCCCCGAAACGATGCTCGCGGATATGTGCGTGGCGGTCCACCCCGAGGACGAACGCTACAAGTCGGTCATCGGCAAGGAAATCCTCCAGCCGCTCACCGGCCGCCGATTCAAGGTGGTGGCCGACGAGCACGCCGATCCCGAACTGGGCTCGGGCGCGGTCAAGATCACCCCGGGGCATGACTTCAACGACTTTGAAGTGGGCAAGCGCGCCGGGATCAAGCCGGCCGACATGCTCAACATGTTCGATGCCGAAGCACTGGTGGTGCAGACCGCCGATGGGCTGGTGCCAGCCAAGTATCTCGGGCTCGACCGCTTCGTGGTCCGCGATCTGATCGTGGCCGATATGAAGGCCGCCGCGTTTCTGATCCCGCATGTGACCAAGACCAAGGACGGCGAGGAAGAATTCCACGACGCCGAGCCGCGCACGATCCAGACCCCGTTTGGCGACCGCGGCGGCGTAGTGATCGAACCCTGGCTGACCGACCAGTGGTATGTGAACGCCGAGGAACTGGCCAAGGCTCCGCTGGAAGCCGTGCGTTCGGGCGCGATCGAAATCGTCCCCAAGTCGTGGAAAAAGACCTTCTTCAACTGGATGGAAAACATCCAGCCGTGGTGCGTCTCGCGCCAGCTGTGGTGGGGCCACCGGATCCCGGCGTGGTATGGCTCGGACGGCGCAATCTATGTCGCCGAGACCGAGGAAGAGGCTCAGGCCAAGGCCGGCAGCGGCGTCACGCTTGAACGCGACAGCGACGTGCTCGACACCTGGTTCTCCTCGGCGCTGTGGCCGTTTGCCACGCTCGGCTGGCCGGATGACAATGCGCCGCTGGTGGCGCGCCACTATCCCAACGACCTGCTGATTTCCGGCTTCGACATCCTGTTCTTCTGGGATGCGCGCATGGCGATGCAGGGGATCCACTTCTTGAAGGAAGTGCCGTGGAAGCGGCTCTACCTGCATGGGCTGGTTCGCGCTGCCGATGGCCAGAAGATGTCCAAGTCCAAGGGCAACGTGGTCGATCCGCTCGGCCTGATCGACCAGTACGGCGCCGATGCGCTGCGCTTCTTCATGGCGGCGATGGAAAGCCAGGGCCGCGACGTGAAGATGGATGAACGCCGGGTCGAAGGCTATCGCAACTTCGCCACCAAGCTGTGGAACGCGGCGCGCTTCTGCCAGTCGAACGGCATCGGCGCGAGTTCATCGCTCGCAGCCCCGGCGGCGACTTCTGCGGTCAACAAGTGGATCATCGGCGAAGTCGTCGAAACCGTGGCCGCGCTCGATCAGGCGATGGCCGACCTGCGTTTCGATGCCGCCGCCAATGCGATCTACCACTTCGTCTGGGACCAGTTCTGCGATTGGTACATCGAACTGATCAAGGGATCGTTCGATGCCGAAACCAAGGCCGTCGCCGGCTGGGTGATCGACCAGATCCTGGTCATGCTCCACCCGTTCATGCCCTTCGTCACCGAAGAGCTGTGGGACAAGCTGGGCAGCCGCCCGCACGAACTGATCGTGGCGCAGTGGCCCCAGCCGGGCACCGGCGTCGATGCCGAAGCCAAGCGCGAAGTCGAATGGCTGATCGCGCTGGTCGGCAACCTGCGCACCGCCAAGAACGAGCTGGGCATCGCCCCGGGCGCGAGGCTTGATGCCTACCTCCCCGATCCTTCGGATGCGACGCGCGGGATCGTGGCCCGCAACGCCGCGGCGATCGACCGGCTGGCCCGCCTCTCGGCGATCCGCTTCGAAGCCGCCCCGGCGGGCGCCGCGATGCAGATCGGTGCGGGGGATGCCAACATCATCGTGCCGCTTGAAGGCGTGGTCGACATTGCCGCGGAAAAGGCCCGCCTGACCAAGGCGCTCGAAGTCTCCGCCAAGGAAGCCAAGAGCCTTGAAGGACGCCTGTCGAACCCGGCCTTCGTCGAAAAGGCCAAGCCCGAAGCGGTCGACAAGGCCCGCGCCGATCATGCCATGCACCAGGCCGAAGCCGAGCGACTGGCGGCGGCGCTGGCGCGGCTGGGGTGAGCCTCGCCCTCGCCACGACCACCCCGGGCGAACCGGAGATCTTTGCCTCGCTGCAAGGCGAAGGGCTGTCGATCGGGCAGCCCTGCACCTTCGTGCGCCTGTCGCGCTGCAACCTGGCCTGCACCTGGTGCGACACCGCCTATACTTGGCGCTTCGAGGGCGATAATCGCCCCCACCGCGATGGGCTGGCCTTTGCCCGCAGCGCCAACCAATTGGTGCTGGACGAAGCCGACGTGGCAGCGCGGATCAAGGCGCTGGGGCAAGGCCGGCTGGTCATCACCGGGGGCGAACCGCTGCTGCAAGGCGCGGCGCTGGCGCGGATGGCGGCGCTGCTGGAAGGCACCGTGATCGAGATCGAAACCAACGGCACGGTCGCGCCGCACCCCGCGCTCGACCCGCTGGTTTCGCATTACACCGTCAGCATCAAGCTCACCCATTCGGGCAATCCGGCGGAATCCGCGCAGATTCCCGAGCGACTGGCCGAATGGTCCGCCAAACCTCAAGCCTACTTTAAGTTTGTCATCGCCGAGCCCGGCGATCTTGACGAAGTGCTGGGCCTGATCGACCGCTATGCCATTCCCCGCGCCCGCGTCTTCGTGATGCCCGAGGGGACCGACAGCGAAACCCTGCGCAGCCGCAGTCGCTGGCTGGCCCCGCTCGCGCTCGATCATGACCTGCGGTTTACCGACCGGCTCCACATCCACCTTTACGGGGACACCCGCGGAACATGAGTGAAAGTCCCCCTGCCTCGACCGGCCCGCTGAAAGGCGACCTCACCAAGGGGCCGCTCGGCCGCACCCTGATCGCCTTTGCCGTGCCGCAGATGATCGGCAACGTGATGCAATCGCTGAACGGTTCGATCAACGCGGTCTGGGTCGGGCGGCTGCTGGGCAACGGGGCGCTGGCCGCCACGGCCAATGCCAACATCATCATGTTCCTACTGTTCGCGCTGGTCTTCGGCTTCGGCATGGCTGCCACGGTCAAGGTCGGACAAGCCTGGGGCCGCAAGGACGTTGATGCCGCGCGCCGCTCGCTTGGCACGGCGATCGGCCTGACCTTCATGCTCGCGCTGGTGACCTCGGTGGGCGGGTGGCTGCTGGCCCCGGCCATGCTCCACGCACTGGCAACGCCGGGCGAATCCTATGGCGAGGCGCTGATCTATCTGCGCGTCGTGTTCATCGCCAATCCGGCCGCGACAGTCACCACCATGCTCGCGATGGGGATGCGCGGGGCGGGCGATGCCGCCACCCCGCTGCGCTTCATGATCCTGACCTCACTGCTCGATGTAATCCTCAACCCGCTGCTGATCATGGGCTGGGGCCCGATCCCGGCGATGGGGATCGGCGGATCGGCGCTGGCGACCGTGATCGCCAGCTTCCTCGGCCTCTTTGGAATGATCGCCTGGATCTATGCCAAGGATCTGCCACTGCGTCTGCGCGGCAGCGAACTCGGCTTCCTCAAGCCCCGCCGCAGCGAACTGCGCTATATCCTGGGCAAGGGCCTGCCGATGGGCGCGCAGATGCTGGTCATCTCGGGCGCGGGCGTGATCATGATCGGCCTCGTCAACCGCGAAGGCATGGCGATGGCCTCGGCCTATGGCGCGCTGCTGCAGGTGTGGAACTATATCGGGATGCCGGCGATGGCGATCGGCGCGGCGGTGAGCGCGATGGTCGCCCAGCACGTTGGCGCCGGGCGCGAAGACCGGGTCGATGCGATCGGCCGCGCCGGATCGATCGCCAACCTCGCGATCACCGCCACGCTGCTTGGCATCCTGCTGCTCACCGACCGGCCGCTGCTTGCGCTGTTCCTTGGCAGCAGCAGCCCGGCTCTGCCGGTGGCGCTGCATATTCAGGATCTGGCGATCTGGACCTACCTGCCCTTTGGCATCACCATCGTGCTGTTCGGCACGCTGCGCGCCTATGGGGTGGTCTATTCGCAGCTGCTGGTGCTGTTCACCTCGATGTATGCGATCCGTTATGGCGCTTACTGGCTGCTCTACCCGCACGTGAGAGCGGACGCGCTGTGGTACTCGCTGATCCTCAGCTCGACCATGTCGATGGTGCTAACGCTGGTGGCCTATTTCAAGGGCGGCTGGCGGCGCCAGATGCGCGCCCGCATCGCTGCCGCCTGACCCCGATATTTACCGCCCCTGCGCGCGCCAGCGCTGGACGGTGCGCTGGACCATGTCCTCCTCGCCGCCAGAGCTGGACCACAGCTGGGTGAATGACGGGTCGGCGCTGGCTGGACGCTTCATTTCCTCCAGATCGTCAAAGGCGACGCGGATCGGGATCGACACGCCTTCGCCGCAGATGATGCATTCCCGGTTGCGCAGCGCCGGGATCGAATCGAGGAACCCGCGCGCCCCTTCGGGCATGGCGGCCTTCACGAAAGCCTGATCGCGATCGTTATTGAGGCGCATCGAAATGATCGTGCCGCACTGCGACAGCACGCCTTCGGCAAGGTCCGACGGACGCTGGGTGATCAGCCCCAGGCTGACCCCGTATTTGCGCCCTTCCTTGGCGATCCGGCTGAGAATGCGGCCAACCGACGAGCCATCGGCGTTCTTCTCGCTCGGCACGTAGCGGTGGGCTTCCTCGCAGACCAGCAGCACGGGCCGGGTCTTTTCATCGCGCGCCCAGATCGCGAAATCGAACACCAGCCGCGAAAGCACCGCGACCACGGTTGAGGTCACATCCGATGGCACGCCCGAAACGTCGATGATCGAGATCGGTTTGCCGCGGCTGGGCATGCGAAAGATCTTGGCGATGAATTCGGCCATCGTATCGCCCACCAGCATGCCCGAAAACAGGAACTGGTAGCGCGGATCGGCCTTCAATTCGTCGATCTTGGTCTTGATCCGCATATAGGGCGCCGACGATGTCGCCTTGTCGAGCTTGCCCATCTCGGTCTGGATCAGGTTGGTGAGATCCGAGAGCAGATAGGGGATCGGCGAATCCACCGTGATCTTGCCCATCGTCTCGGCCAGCCGGTTCTTCATCCGCGCGGCGAGAAGGCATTTCGAGAGGATGTCGGCATCCTCCTGGCGCTGGTTGCCGTTGGAGGTCAGGAACACTTCGCAGTGCTCCTCGAAGTTCATCAGCCAATAGGGCATCTGCAGGTTCGACACGTCGAAGATCATGCCGGTCTGCTTGAAGGCGGCGGAATATTCGCCGTGGGGATCGACCATCACGATGTGCCCTTCGGGGGCGTGTTCGCAGATCCGGTGAAGGATCAGCGCGGCGCTGGTCGATTTGCCGGTGCCGGTCGAACCCAGCAGCGCGAAATGCTTGCCGAGCAGCGAATCGACATAGAGCCCGGCGCGAATGTCGCGGGTCGGAAACACCGTGCCGACCTGGATGCTGGTGCGCCCGTCGCTGGCGTAGATCTGGCGCAGGTCGTTCGAAGTCGCGGGATAGATCAGCGCGCCCGGAATCGGATAGCGGGTGACACCGCGGCGGAAGCTGTGGATGCGCCCGGTCAGCCGTTCCTCATCGCCTTCGCCAAGGAAATCGATCTGGGCCATGATTCCGCCCGGGGTCTTGGCATCCTGACGCTGGGTGCGCACGCTGGCGAGCAGCCAGCCGCGCCCGACCCGGATCTTGACCTGGCTGCCAACCTGGCCCGCCAGCGCCACCGATGGATCGAGATCGCCCGAACATTCCTGCAGCCGCTGAAGATCGAGCGCGATGGCCGATCCCGAGCCGGCAATTTCCAGCACCACGCCAATCGGATCGCGGGCATTGTCCGCACCGGCGGCCTGCGCCGCCTCGGCCGGACCGTCACTGGGAGCGGGCGCGACGCGCGCAGCACCAAATCCGCGCGGGCTCATCTCATTCATCAAGGAACCAATCCCGTAGCCCCGGCGCCAAGCTGGCCGGACAAACACGGGACTAGGGGTTTGTCGTTAATTTTGGCCTAAACCGTGCCGCTTGGCAGGCGTTTGGCAGGTGGGGCGGCCCCCATCAAACCAGCGCGAACAGCCGCCCGGCCAGGAAGCCCATTGCCACCGAGAGCACCACTGCCACCAGGCCATAGAAGAACCCGTCGTGCTGGGCGAACTGCGCCACGGCGCGCTCGAAGCCCTGTTTCTGGACCTCGACCCGGCTGATCGCGGAGGCAACCACGCGCCCGTGGGTGACGGCGAATGTCTCGGCCGTATAGGTTCCGGTCTGGACGCTGGAGGGCAGCGCGATGCGTGCCTGATAGAGCACCTGTTCGCTCACGCTGACCCCGGCGGCGTCCTGCTTGTAGAGCCCTTCGCGCTGCATCAGATCAACCAGCCCGGCCGACATCCGCGCCTGCTCCTGCGGGTCATAGGAGCCGATCGGGGAAAGCTGCAGCCAGGGCAGCCCCAGTTCATAGATCGCGGCGGTCTTGTCATCGACGATGCGGTTGATCGGCTTGGACGAGGCGACCGCGAAGAAGGTCGGGGCCGAGCGGAATTCAACGCTGTCGGCATTGACCCAGATCCCGGCAAGGCGCTGCTTTTCGCGCAGCACGATCGAGCGGGTCGGCCCTTTCAGCACCACGACGATGTCATAGTCCTGCCCGGCGCGGCTGCCCTCGGGCGTCAGGATCGCGCCAAACAGCAGCAATTCTGTGCCCCGGAAGCCTTGGCGCACTTGTACTTCGTGCTGCGACACTTCGGGCACGAGGATCGGATCGCGCGCGCCCGTCAGCAACAGCAGTGCAGCAAGGGCCAGCAGCAACCTCACGACGGGGTGACCGTGTAGATTTCATCGGGGCGCCAGCCCAGCCCCAGCGCCATGCGCAGCGCGATCACCAGCACGATCGCCGCCAGCACGAAACGCAGCCGCTCGGCCGGCACCTTCTGCGCCAGTTGCGCGCCGATCTGCGCGCCCGAAACCGATCCGATCAGCAGCAGCGCCGCCAGCACGATATCGATCGCGCGGGTGGTCATCGCGTGCATCATGGTCGTCGCCATGGTCACGAACAGGATCTGGAACAGCGAGGTTCCAACCACGACATTGGCGCTCATCCCGAGGATGTAGAGCATGGCGGGAACCAGCACGAACCCGCCGCCAATCCCCATCAGCATGGTCAGCACGCCGGTAAAGATCCCCAGCAACAGCGGCGCCAGCGGCGAAATGTAGAGCCCCGAGCGATAGAACCGCCAGCGCAGCGGCAGGCTGGCGACCATCGGGTGGTGGCGGCGTTTGCGCGCGGGCAGCGGCACCCCGCTTTTCTGGGCCTGCACCGCCTGCCAGCTTTCGCGCGCCATGATCGTGCCGATCGAGCCGAGCAGCACCACGTAAAGCACGTTGATGACGATATCGATCTGGCCGAGTTGCTGCAGCAGGCGGAACAGCAGCGCGCCGATCCCGGTGCCGATCACCCCGCCGGCGACCATTACCCCGCCCATCTGGAAATCGACCCCGCCGCGCCGGGTATGGGCAAAGACCCCCGAAACGCTGGCGCCGGTGACCTGGCTGGCGGCAGAGGCCGCGGCAACCGTGGGCGGAATGCCATAGAAGATCATCAGCGGCGTGGTCAGGAACCCGCCGCCCACCCCGAACATGCCCGACAGAACCCCCGTCAGCGCGCCGAGCGCGACGATAACGAGGCCATTGACCGACAGGTTGGCGATGGGAAGATAGACGTCCATGCTTGCCCAAGGGGCCTAGACCAGCCGGGCAGGCAAAAAAAGCCGAAAGCGTCAGAAACCGGCGGACAGCGTCACCGCCGGGCCGCTTGCCGGGGCGGCATCGCCGATCACCCGAAACCGCCAGTCGGCCGAAACGCGCGCACCGCCCGCACCCAGCGGCACGGCAAGCGTTGCGCTGGGCCCGAGATCGAGCCGCGCCGCGCCGCGCTGCGCGCCGCCCCACAGCCCGCCGCCTGCGCGCAGATCCGCCGGCCCAAGCCGCATCACCCGCCGGTCGGCCCGCACCTGTCCATCGACGAAGGCGGTCGCATCCCGCCCGCCGACATAGCCCGTCGCGCCATAGACTTCGGCGCGCAGCCCGAGCGGGGCGGCGAGCGGCGGAAACTCGCTCACCAGCATGGCCGCGGGGCGCAGCACGGCGCGGCCAGAACTGGTCTGCACCGCGCGCAGTTCGGCAGCGGCCACCACCGGCACCCGCGCCAGCGGGCGCAGCGCCAGCCCAGCGGCGAGTTCCGCGCCGTGCGGAATGCGCAGCGGGCTGGACGCACGCAGGTAAAGCGCCGGGCGCCGGGCGCTGGCGGGGGCGAGGTGATAGCGCACCACCGCGCCCGCCTGGCCCCCGCCATAGGTTCCGCCCAGAGCCAGTGCGCCGTCCTGTCCGCGCCACAGCAACCATCCGTCAGCCGACCAGCGCGGGGCGGGTTCGCGCAGGCGGCGCGGGCCTGCTGGCAGCAGCGGCGGGAACGGGCCGCCCACCACGACCGGACGGGCCAGCGCGGCCTCGGCCGGGAGCGGCAAGAGCGCCAGCCCGGCAAGCCACAGCATCTGGTGCCCGCCGGCCACGCGCGGCCCGGCGGCGGCGTCCGCCAAGGGCGCAAGTGGTGCGCGCACTGGCACGGGCGCAAGCCGCGGGGGCGGCAAAGCTGCCGAACTTGGCGCTTCAGCACGGCGCGGGTGCAGCCCGACCTCGGCAATCGGCGGTCGCGCCATAGTCACCGGAACCATCCGCGCCGGCGCTTCGGCCAGCACGGTCGGCGCGGGCGGACTTTCGAGCAGCGCGGCGCGCACACCGATCCAGCCGCCGAGCAGCGCGATCAGCGCGACCAACGGCTGCCCGCGCCGGTGGGCGGCGCCCTTCATGCCTTGGCCATCCGCACTTGCACCGGATGGGTGCGGTGCTCGGTCTTGTCCCAGCTCACCGGCGCGCCGCGCAGGCTGCGCAGATAGGCGGCGAGCGCGCGGCGCCCGGCCATGATCGCGATGACATTGGCCACCGGGATGCGCAGCACGGCGCGCGCGCCTTCGGCCAGGCCATATTCGCGCGCGGTGAAGGCAGCACGCAGCGCCGCCCGCCAGACGAAGCCTGCCAGGCTGATCGCCAGCAGCACCCGCAGGCTGGCCGAGGCATCACGCTCGATCCGCACCCCGGCCCATTCGGCCATCATCAGCACCGCATCGACCAGCAGCAGCAGATAGGCCCCGCCCAGCACCAGCGCGGTCAGCGGCCCGCGCCGATCGCGCAGCGCCATCCACACTTCGACCGGACGCGCGCTCCACCCCATCCGCTCCCACCCCTGAAAGGCGATCCCGTGGACCCAGCGGGTCTTCTGGCGCACCGCGGCGACCAGTTCGGTCGGGAAGTGGCTGCCGGTGGCGACCAGCCGTCCCGCCGCATCGCGCAGCCGCAGGAAGGTGGCGCCGCGTCCTTGCCGCGAGAGCACCAGGCCCAGCTCATAGTCCTCGGTCAGGCATTCGGGAGCGAAGGGCCCGCTGGCCCCGGCGGCACGGTGGCGCTCGGCCAAGGCCGTCAGCGCATGGCGGGCAAAGCCGCAGCCCACCCCGGCCGCCGGGATAGCCGCTCCGAACCGCGCGCGCACAACCATCGCCTTGGCATGGGATTCGGCAAATTCATCGGCATAGTGCCCGGCGATCCAGCGCGAATCCGGCTGCTCGGCCGGGCGCACCGGCAGCTGCACGAAATCATGCGCGCCCAGCGCCGTATCGATCGCCTGCAAGGCGGCGGGATGGACCATGTCCTCGGCGTCGTGCAGCACGACCCCGCGAAACGGGCGGCGGCTGCGCTGTTCATCTGCGCAGAGCGCCGCGTAAAGCCGGTTGAGGCAATCGGCCTTGGTGGTCGGCCCCGCCGCCGGATGCAGCACCAGTCGGACCCGGGCATCGCTGCCCGCCGCAGCCATCGCCGCCGCCATGGTCGCCGCATCGTTGGCATAGCAGCCTACGTAAAGTCGCAGTTCGCGCTGCGGCCAGACCGCCAGCATATGGGTAATCGTCGCCCCGATCACCGCCCCTTCCTGATAGGCCGGCAGCAGCACCGCCAGCGGGCCGCACAGCGGCGCGGCGCCGTAATCGGCGGGTAAACGGGGCGTCCGCGTGCGCCCGGTCAGCCGCAGCCACACCCAGGCCAGATCGATTGCCAGTTCATCCAGCAGGCCCACCGCGAACCAGAACGCGCAGAACACCAGCAGTTCGCGTTCGATCGGGACAAGCCCGTGCAAGGCCGCGATAGCCTGCGTTGCCGCGCCACTCATCCCTGTGCGAGCCCCCTTGGCACCAACCCCTTGAATCACAAAACTAATGGTAAATACGTATTTATGCAACGCGATCCCTTCAGGGTGACGATTTTGCCTCGCGCTTCGCCTCCCGCCCGCCTCTTTGCCCGCCGGCTTGCCTTGGCCCGGCAATTGGGGAATTGATGCAGCCATGCCCCATGATCGTCATCCACTGTCCCGGATCGCTGCCCGGCTGGTCCGCCTGTTTCATGGCGATGCCGGTGCGGGCGTGTTGCTGATCCTGACCGCGGCGGCGGCAATGGCGCTGGCCAATTCGCCAATCGCAGCGGCCTATCACGGCCTGTTCCACCATCCGCTGGGCTGGTCGCCCGTGGCGCATCTTGGCACCTTGCACGCCTGGATCAACGATGGGCTTATGGCGGTGTTCTTCTTCGTCGTGGGGCTCGAACTCAAGCGCGAGGTGCTCGAAGGCCAGCTCTCCGATCCCGCGCAGCGCCGTCTGCCGGTGCTGGCGGCCATCGCCGGCATGGCCGCCCCCGCCGCGATCTATCTGGCGGTAACTGGCGCGGCGCCCGCGCTGCATCCCGGCTGGGCGATCCCGGCGGCAACCGACATTGCCTTTGCAGTCGGCGTGCTCGGGCTGCTGGGTTCGCGCGTGCCGCCTTCGCTCAGGCTGTTCCTGCTGACGGTAGCGATTGTCGATGATCTGGGCGCGGTCTTGGTGATCGCGCTGGCCTATACCGCGCATCTGGCGCTCGATTGGCTGGCCGCGGCCGGCGCGATCCTGGCGCTGCTGGCGCTGGCCAACCGGCGCGGGATCGCCAGCGGCTGGGTCTATGCGCTGGGCGGGGCGGCGCTGTGGTATGCGCTGCTCCATTCGGGCATCCACGCAACCATTGCCGGGGTCGCCGCCGCGCTGTGCGTGCCGCTGCGGCTTGACCGGCATGGCGATAGCCCGCTGCTGCGTATGGAACACGCGCTTGCGCCGCTCAGCGCCTATCTGATCGTGCCGCTGTTCGGCTTTGCCAATGCGGGCGTGGCGCTGGGCGCCAGCACGCAGGGCGGCGCGGGCGCGGGGCTGGCCACCGCCGTCGCGCTGGGGCTGATCGTGGGCAAGCAGGCCGGGATCCTCGGCGCCATCGGGCTCGCCCGCGCCACCGGTTTTGCCGCGCTGCCCGCCGGTGCCAGCCCGCGCCAGCTCTGGGGCGCGGCGCTGCTGTGCGGGATCGGCTTCACGATGAGCCTGTTCATCGCCCAACTCGCGTGGCCCGCCCACCCCGAACTGGTCGATGAGGCCAAGCTTGGCGTCATGGCCGGATCGCTGATCTCGGCGCTGGCGGGTTATGCGGTGCTGCGCGGGGCGAAGGTGCCCCGCGCCTAACCTGCGGGCTTACCAGCTGCCGACATTGGGCATCGAGGCCCACGGTTCCTGCACCGGCAGGTTACCATCCTGCAGCAGCTCGACCGAGATGCCATCGGGCGATTTAACGAAGGCCATATGCCCATCGCGCGGAGGGCGGTGGATGATGTGACCGGCATCCTGCAACCGTTGGCAGGTCGCGTAGATATCGTCGACCCGGTAGGCCAGATGCCCGAAATTGCGGCCGCCGGCATAGGTTTCCTGCGCCCCGTCCTCGCCCGGCCAGTTCCAGGTCAGTTCGACCTCGGCCACGCCTTCCTCGCCGGGAGCGGCCAGGAAGATCAGGGTAAAGCGGCCCTGTTCGCTGGAAAAGCGCCGCACTTCGGACAGGCCGATCAGCTCGAAGAAGGCGATGGTCGCCTCGGGATCGGTCACGCGGATCATCGAATGGAGGAACTTGGTCACGCAGCAGGCCTCATGTCTGGGATCGCGCCATCCTAGCCCCTCGGCGCCTAGAACGCCAGCTTGAGCGATCCGATCACGGCGTCCTTCGAATAGCCCGACAGATCGCGGCCATCGACCCCGACATAGCTGAGCCCAAGCGACAGATGGCGGCTGACACTGGCGCTGGCGCCGATGCTGTAATCGAAGCCGCCCTTGTAGCTCAGCGTCCGCCCGGTGGCGAAATTGGGCGAGAGCGCACCCTTGGTCCAGCCGAGGTGAGCCGAGAGCGACACCGGGGTATTGGGAATTCCGGCGCCGAGTTCGCCATAGAGATAAAGGTTATCGTCATTCGCGCCGCCATCGAAATTGAGCGCAGCCTGCTTCCAGGCATAGTTGACCCCCAGCTTGGCCGTCGCCGGGCCGAGCGTGGTCGAGAGCGAAGCATAGGGTTCGAAAAACTCCGCCCTGCCGACATGGCCGCCGGGATAGGCGTAATAGGTCACGCCCAGATCGGCGGTGATCCCGCTCGCCACTTCGCCGCTCCAGCCGGCGTAAAGATCAAGCTCCCCATCGCCATAGGTGGCGACCGCCGCCGGGCCGACCGCGCCGAAATCGATCGTCGATCCCCAGGCCCCGGCATAGGCGCCGCTGGCATGGGTCACCGTGACCCCGCCCTGCACCGCCGGATCCCCCGAACTTTGCGACAATCCGCGAAAGCGATAGTCGCTGACCACCCCGCCGCTGGCCGAGACAGTGAGGGCCGCGGGCACATCGGTTTCATCGGCCCAGGCGGGCGCGGCAGCCAGCGCGCCGCCAGCGATCAGCGCAGCGCCGCCAAGGATGCGAAGAGAGGGGAACATGGCGTGATCCTTCGTAAAGGGGGCGAAACGGGCGGCACGTTGACCATACCAGACCTGCGCCGCACAAGGGAAAAAGGCGTCATAACGGGGCCATAGGCTGCACCTTGGCGCATCCGAGGCCGCATCGGGGCTTGCGCGATGATCTACGCCATGCGTTGTTAACCCTGCGCTGCCAGACTATACGTCTTGCCACTCACCTCGCCCGAGCAATGCTCAGATCACTGCGCAATCTTTTCAGCGCCCCCCAGAGCGCCACCCCTGCCGCCGCCCTCCCGCCGGGCGAGCGGGCCTATGCCGTGGGCGACATTCACGGGCGGCTCGATCTGCTGCGCGCGCTGGCCGAAGCGATCGAGGCCGACGATGCGGCGCGCAGCCCTGCGCGCTCAAGCGTGATCCTGCTGGGCGACCTCGTCGATCGCGGGCCCGACAGCGCCGGGGTCATCTGCTTTGCCCGCGCCTGGCAGCAGCGCCGGCAGGTGCGCATCCTGGCTGGCAATCACGAGGAAATGCTGCTCGCCAGCCTGGATAGCGACGCGGCATTGCGCGCGTTTCTACGCTTTGGCGGCAAGGAAACGCTGCTGAGCTATCCGATCGATCCCGCGCACTATACCCGCAGCGACCTTGCCGAAACCCGCGCCCTGATGACCGCCGCAATCCCGGCTGAGGACATCGCCTTCATCCGCGATTTCGAGGATCAGATCGCGCTGGGTGATTACCTGTTCGTCCACGCCGGGATCGATCCCGCCGTGCCGCTCGACCAGCAGCAGCCCCAAGATCTGCACTGGATCCGCGAGCCGTTCCTGCGCCACGATGCCACGTTCGGCGCGGTAGTAGTCCACGGCCACACCATTTTCGGCGCGCCCGAGGTGCGCCACAACCGCATCGGCATCGATACCGGGGCCTATGCCTCTGGCCGATTGACCGCGCTGGGACTTGAAGGCACGGCGCGCTGGTTTATCGAGGCCCATGAAGATGAAGGCGCGATCCGCGTCTCGCAAAGGAGTATCTGATGAAGATCGCAATGGTCGGCTCTGGCTATGTCGGGCTGGTATCGGGGGCCTGTTTTGCCGATTTCGGGCACGATGTGGTCTGCATCGACAAGGATCCGGCCAAGGTCGAAAGCCTCCAGGCCGGGATCATGCCGATCTACGAGCCGGGGCTGGCCGAACTGGTGACCTCGAACATGCGCGCTGGGCGCCTGTCGTTCACCACCGATCTCGCCGAAGGGATTGCCGATGCCGCCGCGATCTTCATCGCGGTGGGCACCCCCAGCCGCCGCGGCGATGGCCATGCCGACCTGTCGTTCGTCTATGCGGTCGCCCAGGAAATTGCCGACAATCTCAAGCAGCCGGCGGTGATTGTCACCAAGTCGACCGTGCCCGTCGGCACCGGTGACGAGGTGGAGCGGATCCTGCGCGACAGCGGGCTTGGCGTGCAGTTCGCCGTGGCCTCGAACCCCGAATTCCTGCGCGAAGGCGCAGCGATCGGCGATTTCAAGCGTCCCGACCGGATCGTCATCGGCACCGATGACGAATGGGCCCGCGGCGTGATGAACGAGGTCTACCGCCCGCTGTTCCTCAACAAGGCGCCGATCCTGTTCACCAGCCGCCGCTCGTCAGAACTGATCAAATATGCCGCCAATGCCTTCCTCGCGGTCAAGATCACCTTCATCAACGAAATGGCCGACCT
>Ga0228701_1000505_pt1 | contig 32127 bp, 28 predicted proteins | sample McNCre117_Aug_MG_2_FD_178017 | JGI IMG/M metagenome (GOLD analysis project Ga0228701, IMG submission 178017) | Freshwater microbial communities from McNutts Creek, Athens, Georgia, United States - 11-17_Aug_MG | ecosystem: Environmental > Aquatic > Freshwater > Creek | place: USA: Georgia... | reverse complement strand
AGTAGTTGAACACCGCTTCCATGTCGCGCGCCACGCCATCGCGGTCGTTGCGGGTGAAGGCGCCCATGAGCAGGTTGTCGCGGATCGACAGCAGCGGAAACACCTCACGGCCTTCGGGCACATGCATCAGGCCACGTTGCACGATGAGCGCCGGGTCCATGGCCGTGATGTTTTGGCCTTTGAACTCCACCGAGCCTTTGCGCGGGTCGATGATGCCGCTGATGGTTTTGAGGATGGTGGTTTTGCCCGCCCCGTTGGAGCCCAGCACCGTGGCAATCTCGCCTTTTTTGACCTGTAGACTCACGCCCCGGATGGCTTTGATCGGGCCATAGGCGCTTTCTACATTGAGCAGTTTGAGGACGACGTTATCGTCATGGACAGCGGTGTTCATGCGGCCTCCGCTTTATGGTTTTCGCGGCGCAGACTGGACACATCGTCCACCGTGCCCAAATAGGCTTCGATCACACCCGGATCGCTTTGCACCTGTGCGGGCGTGCCCGTGGCCAGTTCCTGCCCCTGGCTCATGGCCAACACGCGGTCCGACACTTTGGACACCAGGCCCATGTCGTGCTCGACCATCAGCACCGAAATACCCAGCTCGTGCTGAATGTCGGAAATCCAAAATGCCATGTCTTCGGTTTCTTCGACGTTCAGGCCCGACGAGGGTTCATCAAGCAACAACAGCTTGGGCTCGGTACACAGGGCTCGCGCCAGCTCAACCACTTTGCGCACACCATAGGGCAAGCCTGCCACCATCGAATCACGGTGGTGTTGCAGGTCCAGGAAGTCGATGACTTCTTCAACTTTTTCACGCGCTTCGATTTCAGCCGCACGGGTTGGCTTGCTGAAAAACATCTCGCTCCACAAACCTGTTTTGCGATGGGTATGACGTCCGATCAGCAGGTTCTGCAGCACGGTGGCATGCTCGAACAGCTCGATGTTTTGAAACGTGCGCGCAATGCCCAACCTGGCGATGTTGTGTGCGGGCTGGTCGGTCAGACGCAGCATGCCCTGAGGGCCTGCGTAGTCGATCACACCCGTTGTAGGGGTGTAAATGCGGCTAATCAGATTGAACACCGTGGTCTTTCCCGCGCCATTGGGGCCGATCAGGGTGAATACTTCACCGCGCTTGACGTTGAAGCTGACATTGTTGACGGCCAGCACACCGCCAAAGCGCACGCTCAGGTTCTGAGCCGAGAGGAGGATGTCGTCGTTCATTTGAGGCGGTCCGACTTCTGGAAGGATTTTTGACGCTTGAACATGCCACGGCGGTAAAACGGAAACAGCTGGAACCAGGTGCGCACCTTGAGCCAGCGGCCGTACAAACCCATGGGCTCAAACAACACAAAGGCGATCAGCACGATGCCGTAGACCGTGCCCTGCAAGCCGGTGGCCCCCCCAATGGCTGCGGGCAAAAAGTCTTTGCCCATGGCAATCAGCTGCGGCATCACGATCAAGAAGATCGCGCCCAGAAATGCCCCATGTACCGATCCGAGGCCGCCGATCACCACCATCAACAGCAAATCGATCGACTGGATGATGTTGAACTGGTCGGGCGAGAGAAACTGGATCTTGTGGGCATACAAAGCACCGCCAATGCCCGCCAACGCAGCCGACAGGGCAAACGACAGGGTTTTGTAGCGGGCCAGATGGATGCCCATGCTTTGCGCTGAAATTTCGGAGTCACGAATGGCCACGAAAGCCCGCCCGGTAGACGAGCGCAGCAAATTGAGGATGGCCAGCGTAGACCCCACCGCCACCACCAGACACAGAAAATAAAAGGACTCGGTGCTGTCCAGCGTCCACCCCATCATGGCGGGTGGGTTGACGCTCAAACCAGCGTTGCCACCGGTCATGTGTTCCCAGCGGGCGATGCCTTCTTCGACAATGAACCCAAACGACAAGGTGGCCATGCCCAGGTAAATGCCTTTGACACGCAGCGCGGGCAAACCCACGATGACGCCTGCGATGGCAGAGAACAGGCCAGCGGACAGCAGCGCCAGCGGGAACGGCACACCGGCGTTGACCATCACCGCTTCGGTGTAGGCCCCCACCCCCAAAAAGGCTGCATGCCCCATGGAGAACAAACCGGTGAAGCCCGCCAGCAGCATCAAGCCCAGGCCCACCACGGCGTAGATCAACACAAAGGTCAACTGGGCCAACCAGTACTCGGCCAGCACCCAGGGCGCGGCCACCAAAAACAGCGCCAACAAGCTGTACCAAAAGACATGCCCGCCGTGCTTGGCCAGCGCGATGTCTTGCTCGTATTGGGTTTTGAAAATGAATCGCATGCGTGGGCCTCAGACTTTCTTGCGCAGTTTTTCGCCGAACAAGCCGTTGGGCTTGAGCACCAGCATGAGCAGAACCACGATGTAAGGGGCGATGTCCTTGAAGCCTTCGGGCAAATAAAAGCCGGACAGCGATTCCACCGTGCCAATCACCAGCCCGCCCACGATGGCACCGGGCAAACTGCCAAAGCCCCCCACCACGGCAGCGGGAAACGCTTTCAGGCCAATGAAGCCCATGTTGGCATGCACAAAAGTGATCGGAGCCAGCAACAAACCCGCCACCGCCGCCACACCGGCGGCCAGACCCCAGACCAGGCCATTGAGGCTTTGCACCGGGATGCCCATGTAATAAGCCGCCAGCTGATTTTGCGAGGACGCCTGCATGGCGATGCCCAGCTTGCTGTACTTGAACATGGCAAACAAGGCCAGACACAGCACCGTGGTGAAGGCGATCACCACCAGCTGTTCAGCCGCCACCACCAAGGGCCCCATTTGCAGCACCTGTCCGGCATACGGCACAGGCATGGTGTGGGTGTCGGTGCCCACATCGGGGATCATGGTGATCAGGCCACGCAGCACATAGCCCACCCCGATGGTGAGCATGACGATCGAAAAAGCAGGTTGTCCCAGAATCGGGCGAATGACCAGGCGCTCCAGGAGCACCCCGAACACCCCCATGGCGACAATGGCCGCAGGCACCGCCACCCAAAACGGAAAACCCAGCCACGTCATGGTGGCCAGTCCGGCGAAGGCCCCCACCATCATCAGGTCACCCTGGGCAAAGCTCACCGTTTCAGTGGCCTTGTAGATCAGCACAAAACCCAGGGCGATGAGTCCGTAGATACAGCCCTGGGCCACACCACTGATCAGCAGTTGCAGCAATTGCACGCTTGTCTCCTTTGTGAGGTCCATCGCCCTGAGGCCAGGGCAAACCAGCCCCACCCATTGCGAACGGTCGTGCCATTGTGAATGTCCACCGCGGGACTGTTGCTAGGGGTTGTCCCCCATCCGAAGTCACGCATGCGCCAGCATGATGCGGGCATGAATTCATCCATCCGCATCGGCTCTGGCCTGGGCTTTTACGGCGACAACTGGGAACCGGTGGTGGCCAGCATTGAACACGGCAACGTGCAATTCATTGCCAGCGACCATCTGGCCGAATTGACATTGGCCATCTTGCAAAAAGACCGGCAACGCGACCCCGCTCTGGGCTATGCCCGCGATGTGGTGCCGATGCTGTTGCGCCTGTGGCCGCTGATGCAGCCGCGCGGCGTGCGCTTTGTGTGCAACGCGGGAGGGCTGAACCCCATGGGTGCAGCGCAGGCCGTGCGCACCGCTTTGGCGGCCAAAGGCTGGCACCCACGCATCGCGGTGATCTCCGGAGACGATGTGCTTGGCCAACTGCACCATCCCGACGTCCGCTTTGACCACCTCATGAATGGCAGCGACATCACCACCGTGCGCGAACGTTTGGTGTTTGGCAATGCCTATCTGGGCGCACAGCCCATTGCCGATGCGCTGGCGCAAGGGGCCGACATCGTGATCACCGGACGGGTAGCTGATGCGGCGCTGTTTCTGGGGCCGCTGGTGTATGGACTGGACTGGAAACTGCACGACGCCACCCGTGAGGAAGACCTCAACCGCCTGGCGCAAGGGCTGGCCGTGGGTCACCTGCTGGAATGCTCCGGCCAAGGCAGCGGGGGCAATTTCGGCAGTCAGGGCGCATGGCAATGCATTCCCGATCTGGCGCACATCGGTTACCCGATTGCCGAGGTCTATGCCGATGGCACCGCCGTGATCACCAAGCCCCCCGGCACCGGGGGGCGCGTCAACTTTGACACGGTGCGCCAGCAACTGCTTTACGAAGTGCACAACCCGCATGCCTATTTTTCACCCGATGTGGTGCTCGACATGGGCCAGATCACGCTCACCGACGAAGGCCTCGACCGGGTGCGCCTGACCGGTGCCCGCGGCACTCGGCCGCCAGAGCAGCTCAAGGTGGTGGCGGGCTTTGAAGACGGCTTCAAGGCAGACATCACCTGGGGATTTTCGTGGCCCGATGCCTGGGACAAAGTGAAAGCCGCCGAAGCCATCGTGCGGCAACAACTGCACGAGCGAAAGATGCCGTTTGACGAGCTGTTTGTCGAATACCCCGGCCTCAACTCGGCCCATGGCGCGCTGGTGTCCTTGCCATCTGCCGCAGAGCTGAACGAACGGACCGAAATCTGGGTGCGCATGGTGCTGCGCACGCGAGTCAAGGCCGTGGCCGACGGATTCGGGCGACTTTTCCCATGGATGGCCCTGAGCGGCCCGGCCTACACCTGCGGTTTTCAGGGCATGAACAACAGCAGCCAACTGCTGGGCATCTGGCCCACCCTGATCCCGCGGGAGCAAGTGCAAGCACGGGTGGAGATGCTGGAGGGTCAGCCATGACGGACACACTGCGCATTCCCCTGGCCCGCATCGCCCATGCCCGCAGCGGCGACAAGGCCGACTGGGTGGACTTTGGCCTGTTCGCCTGGAACGAAGCAGGCTACCAGCTGATCGCCCGCGAAGTGACTGCTGCCCGTGTGCAGGCCCATTTCGCCCCCTGGCTGCCCGGACAGGTGGACGCCTGGCCCTTGCCCAATATCCTGGCCATCAAGCTGGTGCTGCACGGCGCACTGCAAGGCGGCGGGGCCCGCAACCTGCGGCTGGACAACCTGGGCAAAGCCATGGGTGCAGCCTTGCTGCGACTAGAAATTGAAGTCACGCCCGAAGAACTGGCACAGGCACTGCAAAGCCCCAAGCAGGGCTGGTGGCCAGACGCCCCCCAGGTCACAGGCGTGTAAGTGGGAAATGGGCACCCTGCGATCGGGTGGCGTTGGGAGCCGGGGCGATTTGGCAAAGCGAAGCGCCTATGAGCCCCGACCCCCAACGCCACCCGACCACTGCCCCACTCACCATCCAGCAAACCCGACCGCCCGCACAAGTTGAACGACAATCGGGCCCATGCTGATTCAACCTTCCCAAGCCGACGTCCGGCGCTTTTTTTGTGGCGTTTACGCCAAAGCCCAAACCGCTACCCCGCTCGAACCCATGGAAATGCTGGTCAGCCAGTGGATTGACGAGCACCCCGAATACCACACCGCCTTGTCTGACGTGGACGCGGCCCTGGCCAGCATGGCGCATGCCGACCCGAACCAGGAAAACCCGTTTTTGCACCTGTCGATGCACCTGTCGATCAGTGAACAATGCAGCATCGACCAGCCCCGGGGCATCCGCCAGGCGGTGGAACTGCTCACCCACCGACTCAACTCATTGCATGATGCTCACCACCAGGCCATGGACTGTCTGGGTCGCATGGTCTTTGAGAGCCAGCGCTCGGGCCGCATGCCCGATGGTGCGGCTTACATCGATTGCGTGCAGCGCCACGCCACCCGCGACTGAGCGTTTTCAGCCCTCCCGACAACAAAAAACCCGCCGAAGCGGGTTTTTTGTTGTCTGTTGACCGAAGTGATCAGCGGAACTTGGATTGGGGAATGGTCTTCAGATCGCCGTCCAAAGAGCTCACGTAACCGGCCAAAGCCTTGAGTTCGGCATTGGAGAATTGCTTGGCGATGCCGCCCATCACGCCGTTGCTGCGGCCCCAAGTGGACTGATTTTCAACTTTGTAGGACTTGAGGGCCACAAACAGGAAATCTTTGTGCTGACCGGCAATCTTGGGGTAGCTGGGGTCCACAGGCTTGGAGAAATTGTCACCGTGGCAAGACACGCAAGCGCCTTTTTGCAACAGGGCAGCCACTTTGGCATCGGGGGTGGCAGGTGCTGTAGCCACAGGCTCGGTCTTGCCGTGCTGTTCGTAATAAGCAGCCACATCCGCAATGTCCTGATCACTCAGGCTGTCCGCAATACCGCGCATGGTGGGGTGCTTGCGATCGCCTTTTTTGTAGGCATTGAGTGCTGCAGTGATGTATTTGGCATTTTGACCCGAGATCATCGGAACGCGATACACCTCTGGAAAGCTGGCCTGGTAGCCTTTGATGCCGTGACAGCCGATGCACATGGCGATCTTCTGCTCAGCGGCTTTGACATCACCCTTGACTTCTTGAGCATGGGCGGAAATAGCGGTCACTGAGGCGACAGCCAGGGCAAACATCGAGGTCAGCAGCTTGTTCATTTTGCTTACACAATCCAAATTGATTGATAAAAATCAAGTCGGGATTATATCGGGCTCGCCCTCATAATCCTGACAAACTTATTTTCTGCTTTTCGAGAGTCCATCCATGAAATTCCAAGGCACCGAAAACTACGTCGCCACGCAGGACCTGATGCTGGCCGTCAACGCCGCCATCACCCTCAAACGCCCGCTGCTGGTCAAGGGTGAGCCCGGCACCGGCAAGACCATGCTGGCCGAGGAGGTGTCCGAAGCGCTGGGCCTGCCCTTACTGCAGTGGCACATCAAATCAACCACCAAGGCCCAGCAAGGCCTGTACGAATACGACGCCGTGAGCCGTCTGCGTGACAGCCAGCTGGGCGACGAAAAGGTCAAGGACATCGAAAACTACATCGTCAAGGGTGTGCTCTGGCAGGCTTTCACCTCCGAGGTGCCGGTGGCCATCCTGATCGACGAGATTGACAAGGCCGACATCGAATTCCCGAACGACCTGTTGCGCGAGATCGACCGGATGGAGTTTTATTGCTACGAGACGCGCCAGCTGATCAAGGCCAAAACCCGCCCCCTGGTGTTCATCACATCCAACAACGAAAAAGAACTGCCCGACGCGTTTTTGCGCCGCTGCTTTTTCCACTACATCAAGTTCCCTGAAGCGGACACCATGAAACAGATCGTGGATGTTCACTTCCCCACGCTCAAAAAAGACCTGCTGGCCAGCGCACTCAAAACCTTTTACGACGTGCGCAACCTGCCGGGCCTGAAGAAGAAGCCCTCGACCAGCGAACTGCTCGACTGGCTCAAGCTGTTGGTGGCCGAAGACATCCCACTCGAAGCCCTGCAAAGCGCCGATCAAAAAGTCGCAGTGCCGCCACTGGTAGGTGCCTTGCTCAAGAACGAACAGGATGTAACCCTGTTTGAAAAGCTGGTGTTCATGAATCAGCGTAACCGATGAAACAGGCCCCCTGATTTCTCCGAACTTACTTGTTGCAAAAAGACCATCTTCATGACCTTTGTGACCCCCGTCACGCTGTCTGCCCGCGGCATTGAACTGCGTCCGATGACGCTGGAAGACGAGCCCGGACTGCGCGCAGCCGCCGCCGATGGCGAACTCTGGAACATCCGGGTCACTTCGGTTCCGGAGCCAGAAAACACACGCCAGTACATCGAAGACGCACTGACCATGCGCGAAGCCGGCAACCGATTTCCTTTTGTGGTGATCGAATCGGCCAGTGGGCGCGTGCTGGGCACCAGCAGTTACCACGACATCGTGCCCGCCATCCAACGTGTGGAGATCGGATGGACCTGGTACGCCAAAAGTGTTCAGCGCAGCCACGTCAACACCACCTGCAAACTGCTGTTGCTGACCCATGCATTCGAAACCCTGGGCTGCCATGTGGTGGGCTGGCGCACCGACAATTTCAACTTCGCATCGCAAGCTGCGATTGAGCGCCTGGGGGCCAAGAAAGACGGTGTGATCCGCGGTCATGCCCTGCGCCGCGACGGCACCATCCGCGACACCGTGATGTACAGCCTGCGTTCGGGTGAATGGCCCGAAGTGAAGGCGCAATTGCTGCACTCCCTGAACAAGCCTCGTTAGCCTTTTTGATCTGGGCCTGAACCATGCTGATCGATTTCTTCTACACCCTGCGAGCGGCCAAAGTGCCAGTGTCGGTGCGCGAATTGCTCACACTGCTCGAAGCTTTGCAGGCCAATGTGGTGGGCCCGACCTCCGAGGCGTGCAGCATCGATGATTTCTACCACCTGTGCCGGACCATCATGGTCAAGGACGAGAAGCACTTCGACAAGTTCGACAAGGCTTTCGGTGCCTATTTCAAAGGGGTGGAGATGCTGACTGACTTCACCAAAGACGTACCGTTGGACTGGCTGGAACAGATCCTGAAGAAGGAACTCACCCCCGAGCAAAAGGCCGCCATCGAGAAGATGGGCTGGGACGAGCTGATGGAGACGCTGAAGAAGCGCCTCGAAGAACAAAAAGAACGCCACGAGGGCGGCAACAAGTGGATCGGCACCGGTGGCACATCGCCCTTTGGCAACGGGGGCTACAACCCGCAGGGCATCCGCATCGGCGGCAAAGGCGGCAAAGGCGGCAACAAAAGCGCCGTCAAGGTCTGGGACCAGCGCGCCTACAAGGACTACGACGACAGCCAAGAACTGGGCACGCGCAACATCAAGGTGGCGCTGCGCCGCTTGCGCCGCTTTGCCCGCGAAGGCTCGCACGACGAACTGGACCTGGACGGCACCATCCGCAAAACCGCCGCCAATGCCGGATATCTCGACATCCTGATGCGCCCCGAGCGGCACAACAACGTGAAAGTGTTGTTGCTGATGGACGTGGGCGGCACCATGGACGACCACATCGCCCGTGTCGAAGAGATGTTTTCCGCTGTCAAGGCCGAGTTCAAACACCTCGATTTTTATTACTTCCACAACTGTGTCTACGACTTCATGTGGAAGAACAACAAACGACGCTATGCCGAAAAGTTCCCGACCTGGGACATCCTGCGCAAATACAACAAGGACTACAAACTGATCTTCATTGGGGACGCGACCATGAGCCCCTACGAAATTTTGCAAAAGGGCGGCAGTGTCGAATACAACAACGAGGAAGCCGGGGCCGAGTGGTTGCAACGGCTGACGCACACTTTCCCCAAGTTCGCCTGGATCAACCCCGAGCCACAAGGCGTCTGGCAATACCGCCAGAGCATCGCCATCATCCAGCAACTCATGAGCAACCGCATGTTCCCGCTGACCCTCAAGGGACTGGAAGATGCCATGCGCTTGCTGAGCAAGTGAGTCATTGACCTTGAGGACGTCGGCCAGACACCCACACCACCACCCCACATCATTCCCCGGGTGGTGGCTTGCGTGTCTGCTCACCTTGCCGGCTTGGGCCCAACCGGCACCTACCCAAGACACCATCGCCAGCTCCCCTGCCGCCTACGAGGCATTTGATTTGACGGTGCACGCGCCGGACAGCGCCATGGCCGACTGGCTCAGCCGGCATCTGGAACTGCAACGCTACCGCCACCTGAGCGATCTGGACGACACCGAAATGGCCCGGCTGCTGCGCGATGCCGATGTGCAGGCCCGCGACCTGCTGGCCACACTGGGCCATTTCAATCCCAATCTGGACTGGCAGCTGGACAACAACGCCACGGCCCGGCACGCCCGGCAGATCCAGCTCCGTGTCAGCCCCGGCCCATTGGCGCACATCGCGGCCGTGCAAATCCACTGGCAAGGTGACATCGCCCAGCAAAACGACGCCCAAAAACAGCGCGACAGCATCACACAACAATGGGCCTTGCCGATGGGCGACGGGTTCACCCAGAACGACTGGAACAACGCCAAAACCCGTGCCCTGCGTCAGTTGGTCGCCGAACGTTTCCCACTGGGGCGCATCGCCGACAGCCAGGCGCGGGTCGACCCGGTCACCCAACAAGTCAGCCTGGAAGTCACCTTCGACTCAGGACCCGAAATCCGGCTCGGCCCCCTGGTCATCACCGGTACCGAACGCTACGGCCGCGAGCAGGTCGAACGGCTCGCTCGCCTCACCCCGGGAGCCCGTTACCGGCAAAACGAATTGCTGGAAGCCCAGCAGCGACTGGTGGCCAGTGGGTTTTACGACACGGTCTTTGTCAGCCTCGACCAAAGCGGCCCGCCTGAGGCAACGCCCATCAAAGTCGAACTCAAGGAAACCCAGCGCCAAAAATGGGTGCTGGGTCTGGGCGTGCGCAGCCAAAGCGGTGTGCGGCTGACCGCCGAGCACACGCACCATAAACTGCCCGGCCTGGAATGGCGAGCGGTCACCAAACTGGCCGCTGACCGTGATCTGCAACGCATGGGCATGGACCTGCTCGCCCCCCCGGATGCCAGCTTGTGGCGCTGGAACACTTCAGGCCAGTTGTCACGCGAACAATTCACCGGCTACCGAGTGGACAGCCAGCGCTGGCGTGCCGGCCGCACCCAAGTGGGCGAGCGCATCGACCGGGCTTATTACGCGCAATACGACGCGGCCAACACCATCGGAGACCAACCGGGTCAGCGCGAGGCGATCAGTGGCAACTATGCCTGGACGTTTCGGCGTTTTGACAGCCTGCCCTTTCCTTCGCAAGGGATCGGCGGAAGTCTCGAACTTGGCTCGGGCGTGACCCTGGGCGCACAGCATGAACCCTTTGCCCGCTGGCTGGCGCGTGGCCTGTGGCTGCAGCCCCTGGGCCGTCAGGCGGGTCGACTGGCCCTGCGGGCGGAAGCGGGCAGCGTGATCAGCCGCAACACCTCCGGCCTGCCGACCACCCAGCTGTTTGTAGCAGGCGGTGACAACAGCGTGCGCGGCTATGCACCGGGCAGCATCGGTGTGCTGCAAAGCACAGGCGTGGTGCGCCCGGGCCAATACCTGGCGTCGGGCAGTGTGGAATGGCAACGGCCCATCCACTGGAACAGCCAGCCCACCGAATGGGAAAGCACCGTCTTCGTTGATGCCGGTGCCGTGGCCGACCAACCCCGGCAACTCCAGGCCCAGGTGGGCTATGGCGTGGGCGCACGCTGGCGCAGCCCGGTGGGACCGCTGCGCATTGATCTGGCCTATGGCCAGACCAGCCAGAAACTGCGGCTGCACCTGAGCGTGGGGTTCACCTTCTGATGCACACGCCCCCCACCGCAAACCCCACCCCAGTCGCGCCACGCCGACGCGGCTGGCGCGCACTGACAGGCGCCCTGGCTGGGGCCATTCTGGCTACAGGGGCCTTGTGGGTCTGGAGTGGTCACGAAGGCTCCTTGGCCACCAGTTTGTCGGTGGTCCGTTGGCTACTGCCTAACAGCCAGAGCCTGAATACCCAGGCCGTGCAGGGCAGCTTGCGTCACGGGGGCCAGGTGGGTTTGCTGCACTGGCAAGACCAGGGCCTGGACGTCCAAGCCACCGACACCCGACTGCAACTGCACTGGCCTTTGCTTTGGCAAGGCCAGTTGCCACTGACCATGCTGGACATCGGCAAACTGAGCCTGAGTGACCAGCGCCCGGCCAGCCCCAAGGTGGCCCTGCAGGCCTTGCCGCTGCCCCTGAAAATTCAACTGCCCCTGCGCATTGGGCAACTGCACTGGGCCGGACCTCCCGCACTCGACATCGCCAAACTGCAAGCCGACTACCAGTACGACGGTCAGGACCATCGGTTGACCCTGGCCCCGTTTGACATCGGACAAGGCCGCTACACGGCCCAAGCCCGCCTGCAAGCGTCAGCCCCCATGGCGCTGGACATCCAGCTGCAGGGGCAAATACAAACGGCAAGCGCAGCGCACAGCCGCCCCCTGACCTTGAACGCCAACGCCACGCTGCAAGGCACCCTGTCGGGTCCATCGGCGCAACTGGCCTTGGCCGCCCGGATATTGCCTGCGGGTTCCGAATCAGCAAGCATGCAATTGGCGCTGGGAGCCGCGCTCAGGCCCTGGCAAGACCAGCCAATGCAAAACGCCACGGGCCAATGGCAAGAACTCGACCTCGCCAGCCTGTGGCCCGGTGCACCGCACACCCAACTGAGCGGGAAAGGCACGGTCACACCCGATGCGACCGGCTGGCAATTCAATGGCCAGGTCCGCAACGCCCAACCCGGGCCCTGGGACCGCAACCAACTGCCCCTGAGCCTGCTGAACACCCGACTGGCCTATCAGCAAGGACTGTGGCAAGTGCTTCAACTCGACGCCCACGGGGCCGCCGGAAAAATCAACGGACAAGGTCAACAAACCCCTGCAGGCTGGACCGGTCAACTCAACATTTCGGGCGTACAACCTGTGCAATGGCACACCGCCTTGAGTGGCCCGGCCCTGCAAGGCCAAGTGCAGGCACGCACCACCCCCGATGGCGCGGTGGCGGTCACTGCCGATGTGCGGACCACCCCACACACCAGCAGTCGAGCCCCCCAGACATCAACCGGCCTGTCATGGGAACAACTGCATTTGCAAGGGCAATGGCAAGCGGTCACGGGCGAATGGGACATCCCGTCGCTGGACCTGCGTGCGGCCAACGCCCGCCTGCAAGGCCATGTCACTTACCGGAGCAGCACACACGCGGCCCAAGGCCAACTTCAACTCAGCCTGCCGGGCCTGAACGCACAAGCCGAAGGTCTGCTGGCCCCCCAGCAAGGCCAAGGCAGTCTCGCTCTGGATGTGCAAGACGCCGCCCTCAGCCAGGCCTGGCTGCAACGCTGGCCCGGCTGGGCAACGCGGCTGCAAAGCCTGCAAACCAGCGGGACTGGGTACCTGAAAGCCCAATGGCAAGGCGGCTACCAGCAAGCGCAAACGGCAGTTCAGGCCTCGGTGAAACTTCCGCGCCTGAGCCCCGGCGTGCCCAGAGGCAACACATGGCAAATTGACACCAGCGAGGTGCACATACAAGGCAGCTTGCAGGCCCTGCAAGCCGAAGCCAAAGCACGCGTCACCCAAGGCCAGACGGTGGCCCAAATGCAAACCCGTTGGCAAGCCGAGCGCACAAGCAATGCCCCCACGTCGCTTGCCGCATTCAGCGACTGGCAAGGCCAGATGCAAAGCCTGCAGATCACAGCCACGCCCCCCCGAGCCGCCACGGGCACCGCCCCCACTTGGCAAGCCCAGTTGACACAGGCACTGAAATGGCAATGGCAAACCAAGGGCGGAACGCAGGCCCTGCGCTGGGATGCCGGTGCATTGCACTTGCAAGGCCCCCCGCCGCCCGGCGGTGCCAACGGCCAGCGAGCGGTGGCCCGCCTGAGCTGGGACGCCGGGGAATGGACGACAGCGGCTAGCCAGTCCTCCAACACCCGCTTGAATGCCCGTCTGGACGATTGGCCACTGACCTGGTTGCCTGGCCTGGTAGGACCCGAATTGCAAAGCGACGTGTTACTGCATGGCGAGCTCCAATGGGTGCAGCAAGACAAACTGCGGATCCAGGCCTTGCTGGAGCGCAGCCGGGGCGACTTGCGCCTGAGTGCCGACAACGCCCCCGGGCAACGCCTGAATGCAGGTCTGCGCACGGCCCGCCTGCAATTGCAGGTGGACGGGGACGAAGTGCAGACCCGGTTGCTGTGGGACAGCGAACAAATGGGGCAAGCCCAGGCGCAGGCCCAAACCCGACTGAGTTGGAGCCGAGAAGGCTGGTCCTGGCCTGAACAGGCCCCACTGAGCGGGCAATTGCAAGCCAACTTGCCCCGCGTGGGGGCCTGGTCTTTGCTGGCCCCTCCGGGCTGGCGCGTGCAAGGCACCCTCAACGTCGGCATGACCCTTTCGGGCACCCGTGCCCAGCCCCAATGGCAAGGTCAGTTACAAGCCGACAACCTGGCCGTGCGCTCGGCGGTGCAAGGCATCGAGTTCAGCCAAGGCCAACTGCGGGCTCGGCTGCAAGGCCAACAAGTCGACCTCGAACAATTCAGCCTGCGCGGCACAGGTACCCAAGGTGGTGAACTGCAAGCCCAAGGCCAGGTGACCTGGCTCCCACAAAGCCTCACGAATGACTCGGCCAACCCTTGGGGTGAAGTGAACATGGCCTTGCAATTGCACGCCCAGGGCCTGCGTGTGAGCAATCGGGCGGACCGCCGACTGGCCATCTCGGGCGACGTTGCCGCCCAGATGAAACAGGGCCAATTGCAGCTGCGCGGGCAGGTGCAGGCTGACCAGGCGCTGTTCATCCTGCCCGAAGACAGCACCCCTACGCTGGGTTCAGATGTGGTGGTGCTCGGTGCGTCCAGTCCAGGTGCCAACCCCGGCAACACGACGGTGCCTGCGAACCAAGGGACATCCTGGATCGGTACGCCCGATATGCAGGTCAAACTCGATCTGGGGCCCGATTTCCAGGTCAAGGGGCTGGGCCTGACCAGCCGCCTGGCGGGCCAGCTCACGCTGACCAGCAACGCCGCCAGCAAAGGCCAACCCCGACTGGGGGGCGAGGTGCGCACGGAAGGTGGGCGCTACAAGGCTTATGGCCAGCAGCTGGACATCGACTCTGGCGTTTTGCGCTTCACCGGACCGTATGACAACCCGAACCTCGACATCATGGCCATCAGGCCCAACCTGTCGCAGCGCGTGGGTGTGCAGATCACTGGCACGGCGCTGTTGCCGCGCGTGCGACTGTATGCCGACCCCGACATGCCCGACGCCGACAAACTGGCCTGGCTGGTGTTGGGCCGCTCGGCAGCCGGAGGCGGTGCCGAATCGGCGGTGCTGCAACAAGCGGCCGTGGCCCTGCTCAGCGGCAATGGCAAAACCCTGAGCGGCGAACTGGCCAGTGCACTGGGGCTGGACGAAATCTCGCTGGCCAGCGGCAGCCGCAGCGATGCCACGGCGACAGGCACAGCCCTCACACTGGGCAAGCGCCTGTCAAAAGACTTTTATGTGATCTACGAAGCCAGCCTGCGCGGCACTTTTGGCAGCTTTTATGTGTTCTACGACCTGTCACGCCGCCTGACCTTGCGGGCGCAAGCCGGGCAAGACAACGCACTTGACCTGATCTTGACCGTGCGCAAGGACTGACCGTTCAGAAATTGAATTTGCGCACTTCCTGATGGGTCGCATCTGCAATTTTGGACAACTCGATCACCGTGGCTGCAATCTCTTCCGAGGCCGCCGAATTGGACTGCGCAATGTGCTGCACGCTGCCCAGATTGGCGTTGATCTCCTCCACGGCAGCCGTCTGTTCTTCCAGGGCCGAGGCAATGCGCTCGAGCATCTCGTCGGTAGCTTGCGAGCCCTGCTCCAGTTGGCCCATGTCCTGGTGCACCTGGGTCACGGCCGTCAGCGTCAAGCGGGCTTGTTCAACAGCCTGTTTGACCAAAATGGCGATTTCCTTGGAGCTTTCTGCGCTGTTGATGGCCAGCTTACCGACTTCATCCGCCACCACGGCAAAACCTTTGCCATGCTCACCTGCCCGCGCGGCCTCGATGGCCGCGTTCAGCGACAGCAAATTGGTCTTGTTGGCGATGCTCTCAATAACTTCCGTGATTTTGTTGATCTTCTCGGAGTTGGAGGCCATGTTTTCAACCACCCCGACCATGTCCTTCATCTTGACCATGCTCTCACGCACACGCTGCATCGAGGCCCGCGAGTTCTGGCTGGCTTGCTCGGTGTTGCGCGACACATCGGTGACCGTGGCCGAGGTCTGCCGCATGGCCACCGCAATCTGGCTGATGGCGTGCGTCTGGTTTTGTGCACCATCTGAAATCTGGCCAATGGCCTGGCTCGATTGCGAAGAAGCAGCCGCCACCTGACGGGCGTTGTGATTGATGGTCGTCAAAGAGGCACGCAAAGCCGAGAGCGACTGGTTGATGTTGGACTTGAGTTGCTGCAAATCGCCCTGTCCCTGTGCGGTCACGTCTTGCGTGAGTTCGCCACGGGCCACTTTTTGCATCACGTGGCCAACGTCACTGATCATGGCATGCAAGGCCCCCAGCGAGCTTTGCGCCTGCTGGATGTTTTTCAGGAAATCGCCGCACAGACCGCTGACCTCCATCCGATGGTCAAAATGCCCGGCCTCCAGCGCCGACAAGGCGCCACTGAGCGACGTCATGGTCAACTGCACCGTGGACAGGCTGTCATTGAGTGACTGCTTCATTTGGCCCATGTCACCGTGCAACTGCGCCGTGACGCGCACACTCAAATCGCCTGCGGCCACACTGGCCATCACCGAATTGACCTCGGACACGGCTTGCTGCAAGGTGGCCAACAAGGCATTGAGAGACTGGGCAGTCTGCCCCACCTCATCGCGAGACGTCACGTCTACCCGCAACGCAAAATTGTTGCTCTGCTCAATGGTGACCAGACGGGCCTGCATGTTGCGCAAAGGCCGAATGATGCGTTGACCCACCGCATACGCAGCGCCCAGACCAACCACAATGGCCGCCACCAGCAAAGCCAGCTGGATCTTCTCGAGCGAAGAGATATCGTCCGCCAATTGCTCACGAACAGCCTCCGCGTGGATGCGGCTTTCCGCCCCCACAGCCACCAATTCCTGGATCAAGGCGTCATAAGTGGCATCAGTCTCGTGCACCAGTGACATCGCTTGCGAAGGCTCTGTGGCCACCAGCTCCTGGGCCTCCTTCATGGTCTTGGCATAACTGTTGTAGAGCTGGATGGTCTTTTTCATCCGCTCGTCCGACACGGTAGACAGCGAAAAGCGCAAGTCATTGACCACCGACAATTGCCGAAACGTCATGTTGCGGGCGGCCTTGACGGATTTTTCATCCCGGTCCTTGTCCTTGACCTTGACCATCGCAATACCCCGGTACATGACCGAATGCATGGCATTGACTGTGGCTTCAGCCTCTTGCGCAAGACGCTCTGCATTCACCGCGCTGTTGAGCTCGGAAATGCTTTTTTGCATGGTCGACAAGCTGTAGAAGCTGAACACGCCATAAATCAAAAGCAAAACAGCCACCAAACCGGGGGCCAGCATCAATTTCCACGTCAGACTTGTGGAACGTACGGTGTTGGACATCGTGTTCACCTGCTTATTTGTAAATACCGCCACACACCACCCATTTGTCCGTGCGCTCGCAGTAGGCCAGCTTGGATTGAATGGCTTTGGTGATGGGGTTGGTGAATTTGTATTCTTGCCAGAACGACTGCTGAGTTCGTGCCAACTCGATGCGTTCCCGGATGAACTCCTTGCCGTCCGGGTCTTTCAAGCCCCTCAAGGACTTGGCCACTTGCTTGGAGTTTTGGCCGTGCGCCTTGCATTTGCCGTCCATGTCATAAACGGCCAGATACAAGTCACGATCCACAAAAGTCTTGCGTGGTGCGGTCATGTCCACCAGCGCATGCCAACCCTGGGTTTTCAGGGCCGCCACCCCCTTGGCCACCATGGCCTGGGCTGCAGGTTTGTCGGCCCGGTCAGATGCCGTCTGACCGAACACCGGGTTTGCCAACGCGCAAACCCCAAAGAAAATGATGGGCAATTTCATGTGACACCACAGAAAAACAAGTGTGAGATCTTATCCATTCTTTCCACAAATTCGCAAAACTTTTTCACTATTTTGATAGAAATATCAATTTTATAATAATCAAGAAAATCGATATTTGAGATGCACAAACCCGCTTTACCCACCCGTGCAACGCCCCAGACCGGCCCACAAAATCGGGAAAAGCGTCGGCTTACAATCTGGACGGTCCGCCACCGTAGTTCAATGGATAGAACTCTCCCCTCCTAAGGGAGTGATACAGGTTCGATTCCTGTCGGGGGCACCAAAACTGAATCCGCACACGTTCGCCACGGTGCGGATTTTTTATTTCATGCCCCAGCGGTATCAGGCGGCATTGAACTGCAAAGCCGCCAGACTGGCATACAAACCACCCTGCGCCTGCAAACTCGCGTGTGTGCCTTGTTCAACCAGGCGGCCGCGGTCCATCACCCAGATCACATCGGCCCGCTGAACCGTGGCCAGGCGGTGGGCAATCACCAAGGTGGTGCGGCCCACCATGGCTTTTTCAAGTGCCGCCTGCACCATTTTTTCGCTTTGTGCATCAAGGGCGCTGGTGGCTTCATCGAGCAGCAGCAAAGGCGGGTTCTTCAAAATCGCACGGGCGATCGCAATGCGCTGCCGCTGCCCGCCCGACAAGCGCACACCCCGGTCGCCCAGATAGGTGTCCATGCCCTGCGGCAGGTCAGCAATGAACTCTTGCGCATAGGCCGCCTCGGCAGCGGCCTGCACATCGGCCAACGTGGCATCCGGTCGGCCATAGCGGATGTTGTCCAGCACGGTACCGGAAAAAATCACGGGCTCCTGCGGCACGATGCCGATGCGCCCGCGCAAATCGTGCAGGCTCATCTGGTCGATGGGCACGCCGTCGAGCACGATGCGGCCAGTCTGCGGGTCATGAAAGCGCATCAGCACATCGAACAACGTGGTCTTGCCCGCCCCGCTGGGGCCCACCACGGCCACCGTCTGGCCTGCGGCGATCTGGCCCGACAGCTGGTTGAGCGCCAGAGTGTCCGGGCGCGAAGGGTAATGAAAGCTCACCGCGTCCAGCGCCAGCACCGAGCCGCCCTGTGGCCAAGATGCCATCCGGGGTTGCTGAACGACCTTCAGGTCAGAGGTGCTGTGCAGCAGCTCCATCAAACGCTCAGTGGCCCCGGCAGCGCGCAACAGATCACCGTAGACCTCGCCCAGCACCGCAAAGGCACTGGCCAGCAAGATCACATACACAATGGTCTGACTCAATTCGCCCGCAGTGGTGGTGCCCGCACGCACCGCCAGCGTGCCCATGTACAGCCCCCACAACAACACCGCACTTGACGTCAGCATGATGAAGCCCACCAGCACCGCCCGCGCACGGATGCGGCGCAGCGCCGTGCCCAGCGCACGCGACGTGGCTGCCACAAAGCGCCCCGCCTCGCGCTGCTCGGCGGTGTAGCTTTGCACCACCGAGATCGCGTTGAGCACCTCGCCCGCCAAGGCGCTGGCATCGGCCACCCGGTCCTGGCTGGCGCGCGAGAGCTTGCGCACACGTCGCCCCAGGTACACCGATGGCAGCACCACCAGCAGCAGCACCACGACCACTTGCAGCATCAGCACCGGGTTGGTCCAGATCAGCATGCCCATGGCCCCCACCCCCATGACCAGGTTGCGCAGACCCATGGACATGGACGAGCCAACCACCGTCTGCACCAGTGTGGTGTCGTTGGTCAAGCGCGACAGCACCTCGCCCGACTGGGTGGTTTCAAAGAAAGCAGGACTTTGCTCGAGCACATGGGCATACACCGCGTTGCGGACATCGGTGGTGATGCGCTCGCCCAGCCAACTCACGGTGAAATAACGCGCGGACGAAAACACCGCCAGCGCCGCTGCCACGCCAAACAGCCCCCAGAAATTGCGCGCCAGATGCTCGGACGAAGCGCCCGCGGCCAGCCCTTGGTCAATCAGCTGGCGCAAGGCCCACGGAAACGCCAGCGTGGTGCCCGCTGCCAGCAGCAAAAACAGCCCCGCCATGGCCAACACCCCGCGGTAAGGCTTTAGAAATGGCATCAAGCCGGCTAGAGACTGACGACGCGAGGTTTCAAGAGAGGAGGAGGTCATGGGCTGCCAGGTGGTCAAACCAGCAGCATATCGTCTGATCGGCTCATGCCTTTGTTGTCACGCCAGGTCACCGTGAATTTTTCGCCCGGCCGGGCTTTTTTGAGGGTCAATTGCAGATAAGGGTTCCGCGACACCCCCGGCCCCCAATCGGCCGACAGCACCGTTTTGCCGTTGTGGCTCACGGTCACCTGCTCGATGTACCATGCTGGCACGCGTTTGCCTGCCGCGTTTTGACGTTGACCCGACTCCATCACATGGGCCATGCGCATGCGCACCAGCGCCGACTCACCCTGCCACTGCGCCCGGATACGGGTGGGCTCGGTGGTGCGCCTGAGCTCTCCACCCTCTGCGGTGTCCGACGTGCTGCCACAACTTCCCAGCACCACCTTGACCTCTTTTTTGGCGAACAAGGCGCGGCCATCGCGGGTGATCACCACGGCCACCACGTCGGTGGTTTGCGCCAGTTTGGTGTGCAGCGTCAGCGCACTGTCCACGGCATCGGTGAGCTGAAACACCGCCACCAGCGGGGTGGGGTTTTTCTCAACAAACAGCACCAGGCGATCGGCACCGCTCACCTGAGTGGCGATGTCTACGGGCACCGAAGCACCATCCTCGGCGTAATCGAGGGTGTTCAATCGAACCTCGGCACTGGCCGTGAGCGATTGCGCCCCCAGTGCTTTGAGCACTTGCGCCAGGCTCTTGCCCTCCGAGGCAGGCCATCCCGCTTGCACCAGCGCAGGCCACACAGCCGCAGGCAGCACCGCGGTCCATGCACAGGCCTGCAACAACCAATGGCGACGCAAGAAAAGAGGCCGATCGGTGCGCATGGCAGCTCAGGCCAGGGTGTCGGCCCAGATGTTGCGCGCCCATGCGAACGCGTACAGGCCTTCCATGGCATTGGCGGCATCCGATACACCACCCGAACCCGGCACGGTCAGCATGGTCTTTTGGGCCGCGTCATAGCGGTGCACACTGGCCACATGAACCACCTCTTGGGCACTGACAAAACTGTAGCAGGTGTTGTTGTAGATCGGCAGCTGGTTCACAGGTTGGTCGGTCAACAAAGCCACCACCGCCGCCGCGCAGGTTTTGCCATGCTGATTGGCCATGTGACCTGACTTGGGCATCCCCGGCGCAATCTGGATCGAGTCCCCCAGCACATGCACATTCTTGGCCGCTTTGGACTCAAAGGTCAGGAAGTCCACCTCACACCAACGTTTGTTGGCCGTGGCCAAGCCGGTCTTGACAGCGATTTCGCCCGCACGCATCGGGGGAATCACGTTCAGCACATCGGCCTGTAGGTCGTCGTTGAACTCGAACTTCAAGGTCCGGCCAGCGGCATCCACATCAACCAGCCGGTGCTTGGAACGGTATTCAACCCGCCCTTGGTAACGCTCGGCCCAGGCCTTCTTGAACAACTGCCCTTTGGACGTCACATCGTCATTGGCATCCAGGATCAACACCTTGCTTTTGGGCTTGGCTTGGCTGAAATACTCGGCCACCTGGCAAGCACGCTCGTAGGGACCTGGCGGGCAACGGTAAGGGGCCAGCGGAATCGACATGGCAAACACCCCCCCGTCGGGCATGGCTTGCAGTTGCTGACGCAGCGCCACGGTCTGGGCACCTGCTTTCCAGGCATGCAAGACCTGATCCTGGGCTCCGGGTTTGTTCATGCCGGGCAAGCTTTCCCACATGAAATCGACCCCGGGCGAGACGATCAGGCGGTCATAGGGCAATTCGGTGCCACTGAGCAATTTGACCCGCTGCTTGTCAGTGTCCACACTCAGCACACGGTCGATGACCCGCTCCACACCATGGCGTTTGACCAGGTTGTCATACGGGGTGGTGATGTCGGCCAGTGTCTTGCTGCCACCGATCACCAGGTTGGAAATCGGGCAGGAGATGAAGGCCGGATTCGGCTCGACCAGCGTGACCTGAATGCTGTGGTTGGACCACATCCGAAGGTATTTGGCCGCTGTGGCCCCAGCATACCCCCCGCCGATCACCACCACCCTGGGACGATTGCCCCCGATCGAGGCGCAACCAGAAACCACCCCCGCAGTCCCCAGGGCTGCACCCGTTTGCAAAAATTGACGACGTTGCATGGCGAGTCTTTCTCAGGGTTTTTGTGCGGCGAAGTACGCTGCGATGGCGCCAATTTGATCGTCGCTGTAGCCCTTGGCCAATTGGTGCATCACCGTGGCAGGCAAGCGCCCGGCTTTGTAGTCCTGCATCTTCTGCACGATCAAAGTTTTGGGCATGCCCGCCAGCGCGACCATGCCTGGCAAAGCCTGCCCTTGGGTGCCATGGCAATTGGCACACGCCGCCGCCCAACTGCGCACCTGCAAGGACTCCGGGGTTTGCGCGTGACTGACCGACATGCTCAGCACCGCACCAGCGGCCAACATACAAAGCTTGCGTTTCATCTTGTCTCCGATTTCCAAAGGGGGGTACCCGCAGTTTAGCCGTCGACAAACACCCGGGCCTTGCGCGGCGTCAACACCAGGATCTCGCCCTCTTTGAAGTCTTGTTGCCGGAACTGGGACGCCGACAACTGTGCTTCGATCACCGCATCCTTGCCAAACAAGCCGGCTTCGACCGGCTCCAGCTCCAGCCGCGCCACAGTCCCCACCACAATTGAACGTGTGAGCTTGGCCACAATGCCGGTGCCCACGGCACCGGGCGTGTAACGGGCCACATCCAGATCGTGCGGCCGCACATAGGCAAACGCTTTGGCATCCTGCACCTGACCATGCTCAGGACTGTCCAGCCGGATCGCGTGCTGGTCCGCACCGATCAGCATTTCACCTTCGTGGGCGCGGCCATGGAACAGGTTCACATCGCCCAAAAAGCCATACACAAACGGGCTGGCAGGGTGGTCCCACACGTCTTGGGGCGAGCCAATCTGTTCAATGTTGCCCTTGTTCATCAACACCACGCGGTCGGCCACTTCCAGGGCTTCTTCCTGGTCATGCGTCACAAAAATGCTGGTCACATGCAATTCGTCATGCAGGCGACGCAACCAGCGGCGCAGCTCTTTGCGCACCTTGGCGTCGAGCGCACCAAAAGGCTCATCGAGCAGCAGCACCTTGGGCTCGACCGCCAGCGCACGGGCCAGTGCAATGCGCTGACGTTGACCGCCCGACAACTGCGAGGGGTAACGATCGGCCAGCCAGTCCAGTTGAACCAGGCCCAGCAACTCGTGGACCTTGCGCTTGATTTCAGACTCGGGCGGACGCTGGTTGCGCGGCTTGACGCGCAGGCCAAACGCCACGTTTTCAAACACCGTCATGTGGCGAAACAGCGCATAGTGCTGAAACACAAAACCCACTTGGCGCTCGCGCACATGCACATGGGTGGTGTCTTCGCCACTGAAGGCGATGCTGCCGGTGTCGGCCGTTTCCAGTCCCGCAATGATGCGCAGCAGCGTGGTTTTGCCACAACCAGAGGGGCCCAACAAAGCGACCAGTTCGCCCGACTCGATGTCCAGGCTGACGTTGTTGAGTGCGGTGAAGTCACCAAACTGTTTGTGGACGTTGCGAATTTCGATGCTCATGATTTCATCATTTCTTGTTCAACTTCAGACGACCGCACCCGGGCTTGGGTCCACGGGCCGCTCAGGCGGGGTATCGGCTGCCGCCTTCATGTCTTTTTCGTGCTGCCACTCGATCACCGATTTGATGGCCAAAGTGACCAGCGCCAGCAAAGCCAGCAGCGAAGCCACGGCAAACGCGGCCACCGACTGGTACTCGTTGTAGAGGATCTCGACATGCAAAGGCATGGTGTTGGTCTGGCCCCGGATGTGGCCCGACACCACCGACACTGCGCCAAACTCTCCCATGGCGCGGGCATTGCACAAGATCACGCCATAAATCAGGCCCCACTTGATGTTGGGCAAAGTGACATGCCAAAACGTCTGCCAACCGGTTGCACCCAACACGATGGCGGCCTGCTCTTCGTCGTTGCCTTGCGACTGCATCAATGGAATCAACTCACGGGCAATGAACGGAAAGGTGACAAACACGGTGGCCAGCACAATGCCCGGCACAGCAAACACAATCTTGATGTCGTGTGCCTGCAACCAAGGGCCAAACCAGCCCTGCGCACCGAACATCAGCACGTAAATCAGGCCCGCCACCACAGGCGAGACCGAGAACGGCAAATCCACCAGCGTGGTCAAAAACGCTTTGCCCCGGAACTCGTATTTGGCAATTGCCCAGGCCGCTGCCACACCAAAAACCAGGTTCAGCGGCACGGCAATGACCGCCGTGATCAAGGTCAAGCGAATGGCCGACCAGGCATCAGGCTCTTGCAGGGCCTCAAAGTAAGCTTCAAAACCTTTGCGCAGAGCCTCGGTGAAGACCGCTGCCAGTGGCAACACCAAAAACAAAAACATGAACACCAGGGCCACCCCGATCAGGGTGTAACGCACCCATGCGGGTTCGGTGGTGCCCGCCTGCGCGCGGCGGGCAGAAGGCTGAAGAGAAGTCGCGCCGCTCATGCCGGTGCTCCTGTGTGGCGGCGCTGCCAAGCCTGCAGCGCATTGATGATGAGCAACAAGACGAACGAGAACACCAGCATGACCAGCGCCACCGCCGTGGCCCCGGCGTAGTCGTATTGTTCGAGCTTGCCAATGATGATCAGCGGCGTGATCTCGGAGACCATGGGCATGTTGCCCGCGATGAAAATGACCGAGCCATATTCACCAATCGCCCGGGCAAATGCCATGGCAAAGCCCGTGAGCAGGGCAGGCGCAATGGACGGGAAAATCACTTTGGTGAAGGTCTGCCAGCGTGTGGCCCCCAAGCAGGAGGCCGCTTCTTCAAGTTCTTTTTCTGCGTCTTCCAGCACCGGCTGCACGGTGCGCACCACAAAGGGCAGGCCAATAAAGATCAGCGCAATCACCACCCCATTGGGGTTGAACGCCAGCTCTATGCCCAGGGGCTCCAGATATTGACCCACCCAGCCATTGCCCGCCAGCAGCGCGGTCAGCGAGATGCCCGCCACTGCTGTGGGCAAGGCAAACGGCAAGTCCACCAGCGCATCCACGATTTTTTTGCCAAAGAAGTCGTAGCGCACCAGCACCCAGGCCACCAGCAGGCCAAACACCACATTGACCGATGCAGCAATCAGCGATGCACCAAAGGTCAGGCGATATGACGCCAGCACACGCGGCCCCGTGACCGCCGTCCAAAACTGCTCCCAAGTCAGGGTGAAGGTTTTGAAAAACAGCGCCGACAAAGGGATCAGCACAATGAGACTCAAATAGAAAATCGTGAAGCCCAGCGTGAGGTTAAAGCCAGGCAACACTTTGGCTGGCGTCCGCCGTTTGGCAGACGCCGCAACAGGCAATGCGGTCATGGGAAACTTATTTGACGGTGTAAATCTTGTCGAACTGGCCGCCGTCGTTGAAGTGCACTTTTTGTGCCTCAGCAAAAGAGCCAAACACCTCGTTCACGGTGAACAACTGGATCGGCTTGAAAGTGCTGGCGTACTTCTTCAGGATGGCGGCATTGCGCGGACGCAAGGCATGTTTGGCGGCGATCTCTTGCGCCTCATCGGAATACAGGTAATCCAGATAGGCCTTGGCCAATGCAGCGGTGCCTTTTTTGGCCACAGTGCGCTCCACCACGGCCACCGGATTTTCGGCAACGATGCTGATGGACGGGTGGATCGCATCCACCTTGCCCGCGCCAAACTCGTTGTCCACCGACACCACTTCGGATTCAAACGTCACCAGCACATCGCCGATGTTGCGCTGCAAGAAGATGGTGGTCGCATCGCGCCCACCCTTGGCCAGCACGGGCACGTTTTGGTAGAGCTTGCGCACAAAGTCTGCTGCGTCGGCATCTGAGCCGCCTTTTTTCTTCACATAGCCCCAGGCCGCCATGTAGGCCATGCGGCCGTTGCCCCCCGTTTTGGGGTTGACCACGATCACCTTGATGCCGGGCTTGACCAGGTCGTCCCAGTCTTTGATGCCCTTGGGGTTGCCGTTGCGCGTGAGGAACAGCATGGTCGATGTGGTGGGCGAAGCATTGTTGGGAAAGCGCTTATTCCAGTCTTTGGCGATCACGCCGGTGCCGCCCAAAAAGTCCAGATCGGTGGTGGTGTTCATGGTCACCACATCGGCGTCCAGACCATCGTTGACCGCCCGTGCCTGCGCACTGGATCCCCCATGGGCCTGATCGATCTTGACGTCTTTGCCCGTGGTCTTTTTGTAATTGGCGATGAAAGCCGCGTTGTAGTCCTTGTAGAACTCTCGTGCCACGTCATACGAAGCATTGAGCAAGGTCTGCGCGCTGGCCGACAGGCCCGACAAGGCCAGCGTGGCCACCAAAGCGAAGTTCGTGAGTTTTTTCATGCGGTTTCAAGTTGGGTTACAGGGACTGCACTCCAGGACAGCTCGCCCGTCAGGGATTGCAGCAAAGCCAGGCCCAGGGGCCATGAACCAAAGCCGGCTTCGATGTTGATGTGGCCAGCATTTTGCAGCCGAACCAGCTCACTGCCCCACGACCTGGCATAAGCCCCTGCGGTGCGCACTGGACAAAACGGGTCATTGGTGCTGGCCACCACGATGCTGCGGTAAGGCAAGCGATGGTAAGGCACAGGCGCAAAGTCCGACAGCACCCCACGGCGTTCAGGGTCGGCTGGAGCCACCAACAATGCGCCCTGAATACGCTGGGCGGCCTCGGGCGGCAAATGGGTGGTGGCAATGCAGCCCAGGCTGTGCGCTGCAATCACCACCGGTCCCGGCTGCGTCAGAATGGTCTGGGTGATCGACGCAACCCAGGCGGTACGCACCGGGCTCAGCCAGTCGTCTTGCCGCACCCGCACAGCCCCGGGCAAGCGCTCAGCCCACAGGCTTTGCCAATGGCCGGGGCCCGAATCGCGCCAACCGGGCACGATGACGATGGTGGGTGTAGAAGACATGGCAGCGATTGTGGTTGCGAGACCATCAAACAACAACGAATCATTTGTAGTTTACTTATACGAAATTCAACATAAAACATCCCGTGGCGCAGCAACCTGGAAAGGCTCAACCTGAGCACAACGGCCCATGTCGGACACACCAGGCGCAAGATCTGCTGCTGAAGTACGCCATCACCGTTGCATGGTTTTTTCTGAATTTCAAAAGCCAGGCCGAAACGGACTTTTTTGACCCTATAATTTATGGCTTCGTGGGACCATAGCTCAGTTGGTAGAGCAGCGGACTTTTAATCCGTTTGTCGTGGGTTCGACCCCCGCTGGTCCCACCAAAAAATTAAAAACACCCAGCACTGATGTGCTGGGTGTTTTTTTATGTGCATTCCAAACCATGAACGCCTATTGCGTCCATAGAGCCCAATCAGCTGATCTGCCCATTCAACCAACAGGCTTCAAGAAGCGTGATCATGGGACTCCCCGTCAATTGCCACAAGGTATCAGGCTGAAACCGCCCCCGACTGAGCAGGGGCGCGAGGGCACAACACTCAGCGCAGGGAGCTCAATCGCCGGATCACCGCGATAAAACGGTCCACCTCTTCGCAAGTGTTGTAGAACGCCAGCGAAGGCCGCACCGTGGTTTCCACACCAAAGCGGCGCAGTATGGGCTGCGCACAGTGGTGGCCAGTGCGCACGGCAATGCCTTCCTCGTTCAAGGCCTTACCCACTTCTTCGGTGGTGTAGCCCTTGAGCACGAAAGACAACACGCTCGCCTTGTCATGCGCCGTGCCCACCAGCCGCACCCCGGGAATGGGTTTAAGGTGGTGTGTGGCATAAGCCAGCAGGTCGTGCTCGTACCGGGCAATGTTGTCCATGCCGATGCGCTGCACATAGTCGATCGCAGCACCCAGCCCCACCGCGTCCGCGATGTTGCCCGTGCCCGCCTCGAACTTGTTGGGTGGCGGCTGGAAAACCGTGCGCTCAAAGGTCACGTCGGCAATCATGTTGCCCCCGCCCTGCCAAGGCGACATCTGCTCCAGCAAAGCGCGGCGGCCATAAACCACCCCGATGCCCGTGGGGCCGAACACCTTGTGCCCGGAAAAGACGAAGAAGTCCGCCCCGATCTCCTGCACGTTCACCCGCATGTGGCTCACCGATTGGGCGCCGTCGACCAGCGCCACTGCCCCTGCGGCGTGCGCCATGGCCACGATTTCCTTGACCGGTGTCACCGTGCCCAGGGCGTTGGACACCTGTGTGACCGACACGATCTTGGTGCGCGGGTTGAGCAGTTTGGCGTATTCGCTGAGGATCACCTGACCCGTATCGTCCACGGGGATCACGCGCAGCTTGGCCCCTTTGGCGGCCGCCAGCTGTTGCCAGGGCACGATGTTGGCGTGGTGCTCCAGGTTGGAGACGATGATCTCGTCGCCCTCGCCCACGTTCTGCGCACCCCAGGTCTTGGCCACCAGATTGATGGCTTCGGTGGCACCACGCACGAAGATGATCTCTTCGGTGCTGGCCGCGCCCAAAAACGCACGAACCTTCTCACGCGAGCCCTCGTAGGCATCGGTCGCCCGCGCCGCCAGCTCGTGTGCCGCACGGTGAATGTTCGAGTTCTCGTGCGCGTAGAAGTAGGCAATGCGGTCGATCACCGACTGCGGCTTGTGCGTGGTCGCGGCGTTGTCAAACCAGACCAACTGCTTGCCGTTGACGCGTTCTTGCAGCACTGGAAAGTCCCGGCGCACCGCATGCACGTCAAATGGCGCAGCGCGCGGTGCCTCGCTGTGCGGCACCCGCTCGCCAAAGCCATGCGGCTGGCGGTCAGCTTGGGCAAAGTAATAGCCCGTCTGCGGCAATGCTGCGGTGGACGTGGGGCCGCTGACCGGTTGGGCGTTGGCACGCGGGTTATCGCCTTCCAGCAAAGCCCGCAAATCGTCGGCACCGGGCAAACCAAACGACTGCGCCGAAACACGGTCTTCACGCGGCACATCAAATTGCTGCAAGCTGGCTGGGTAGCCACTGGCTTCGCCGACAAAGTAATACGGTGTGGAAGGCAAAGGCGCACGCTCTGGCGAAGCCCCCGCGACTGACGGCAAAGCAGGCGCATAGGCCTGTGGCACCCCGAGCGAGCCACTGCCCACACGGCCATCGACTGCAGGCGGCACGATGGATGCGTGATCGGGCACGCCGTTGGGCGCAGCCGAATGCGGCAGCAAGGCAGGCGTGGATGCACCAAGATTCAGAACGCTTTGCGCCGACTGCGGCGCGGCATTGGCACCGGGTGCCAAGGTGCCGGGCAGCTGTGGGCCATTGACCAACGGCCCGAGCGAGCTGCCCGCAGGCAACACACTCACGGGCGCAGGCCCCCCCCCCAAAGCGGGCGTGGCCGTGGGCTCAGGTGCTTGCCCCGGCAGTGCGGCAAAGAACTGCCCCGCCAGCTGGGCCAGCACGCCCACATCCAGCGGGCTGCCGTGCTCACTTGTAGGTATCTGGATACTCATGGAACTTGCCAATCTCAACGTCTTCCAAAACGGCCAGTGCGTCATCGGACTGCACCACCAAAGAGCAATACAGGCTGATCAGGTACGACGCGATCGCGCTGCGGTTGATGCCCATGAAGCGCACCGACAAGCCGGGGCTTTGCTCGCCCGCCAGACCGGGTTGGTACACGCCCACCACGCCCTGGCGCTTTTCGCCCACGCGCAGCAAGATGATCTTGGTCTTGCCATCGGCCACCGGCACCTTGTCGCTGGGGATCAGCGGAATGCCGCGCCAGGTCAGGAACTGCGAACCAAACAGGCTCACCGTGGGCGGGGGCACGCCACGGCGTGTGCACTCGCGACCAAACGCGGCAATCGCCAGCGGGTGGGTCAAAAAGAACGCAGGCTCTTTCCAGACCTTGGTCAACAGCTCGTCCAGGTCATCGGGCGTGGGCGCACCGGTCAGGGGGTAAATCACCTGGTCCGGGTGCACGCTGGCCAGCAAGCCGTAGTCGGGGTTGTTGATGAGTTCGCTCTCCTGCTTTTCCTTGATCGTCTCGATCGTCAGGCGCAGCTGCTCCTTGATCTGGTCATGCGGGCTGCTGTAGAGGTCGCTCACGCGGGTGTGCACATCGAGCACCGTGGACACGGCATTCAGGAAATACTCGCGGGGCTGGTCCTCGTAGTCGACAAAAGTCTGCGGCAACTCGGACTCGTCGCGCTTGGCGCAGGCCACCAACACGTCTTCGGGGTTCTTGACCTTGTTGAGGCGGTAGATACCGGCTTCGACCGGCGACCACTGCAACAAGTGCGTGAGCCAGCGTGGCGTGATGGTGGACAGGATCGGAACGGTCTTGGTGGCGTTGGCCAACTGCCGTGCGGCACTGTCGCTCAGGGCGACCTGAGCCGAATTGTTTTCGGACATTCAAATACTCCAGTGTGGTTAAAAAAATCGTTGATGAAGGGCCGTACTCAGAGCCAGCCGCCTTCCATGAGTTCTTCTTTGCGTGAACGCGCTTGCGTCACGTGTGCGCCAGGTGGCACGTCGTGCGTGACCCAGACGTTGCCGCCAATCGATGCGCCCCGGCCAATCGTCACGCGGCCCAGCACCGTGGCCCCGGCGTAGATGACCACGTCGTCCTCCACCGTGGGGTGGCGCGGTTGGCCCTTGATCGGGTGGCCTTCGGCATCGGTCGGAAAGCTTTTGGCCCCCAGCGTGACCGCCTGGTACACACGCACCCGCTGGCCAATGACGGCGGTCTCGCCAATCACCACGCCTGTGCCGTGGTCGATGAAAAACCCCGGCCCAATCGTTGCGCCCGGGTGAATGTCAATGCCTGTTTTGCCATGGGCCAATTCGGCCACCAGACGCGCCAGCAAGGGCACCCCCAAGGCATACAGGCGGTGCGCCACACGGTGGTGGATCATGGCTTCGATGCCAGGATAGGCCAGCAGCACCTCGTCCACACTGCGTGCAGCCGGGTCGCCTTCAAAGGCGGCCATCACGTCGCTGTCCAGCAGGCTGCGGATACCCGGCAAGGCATGGCCAAACTCACGCACGATGCGGATGGCCTGTGCGTCCAGCACCTCTGCCGCAGCCCTGTCGCCATTGCGCTGGGCGTAATGCAACTCCAGCCGCACTTGCTGCAGCAAGGCGTGCAGCACCGTGTCGAGCGTGTGGCCCACGTAAAAATCTTCGCTCTCCTGACGCAAATCGGGCGGCCCCAAACGCATGGGGAACAAGGCCCCGCGCAAGCCCTCCACAATGCGCGTCAAATCTTCGCGTGAAGGCAGCTCACGCCCACCGGGCTCGGTCGATCGCTGCTGCTGTGTGCGCCAGCGCTGGCGCACATCGGCCAGCTCGCCCACGATCTGCTGCAGGTCAAAAGTCGCTGTCAACTCACTCATGGTCTTCAGTCCTGCACCCAAGGCAGTTGCCGAAAGCGCCAGCCATCGGCCACACCGCGGTGCTGCTGCTCGTCGATCTCGCCCTCAAAACCTTCGAGCACGTTGAACACGCTGCCAAAACCCGCCTTGGTCGCCACTTCGGCGGCCAGCGCCGAGCGCTTGCCGCTGCGGCACAGCAGCAAGACCACCTGGTCTTTTTTGACCTTGGCTTCCAGTTCGCGTGCAAAGCGCGGGTTGCGGGTCAAGGCCGTGCCTGTGGCCCAGGCCACATGGACGCTGCCAGGCACATGGCCCACAAACTTGCGCTCTTCGCCCGAGCGCACGTCCACCAGCACCGCAGCACCCTGTTCGACCAAGGCCCAGGCCAATGCAGGCGGCACTTGGCCCGCATAGGGCAGGCCTTGCGATATGGCGGCAGCCCGGATGGCTTGTAGTTCATCGAGTTCAGCGCTGTTTTCGAGGGTGGCAGTCATGGCAAAAACCTTGTGATGTCAAACGCTGCAGCCACGTTGGCCACAGACAACAGAGATAACTTTAGGCACGCGCAACCCTCACGACAACGACTGTTATTGCGCTTTGATATGCAAAAAACGATGAAGGCTTATCAGCGGCAAAAAGCAGATATGTTTCTGCGGTTTTCTTCGTGGTCAAACGGCGCTCGGCCTGCTCCAATACAGACATGGAAACACACACCAACCACGGCATCCGTTCTTTGGAAGCCGATCAAGGCGCCATCTCTTCGGGTGAAATATTTTTTTCGTTCGCCATCGCCATGATCGTGGTGTCTGCCATTTACTTGCTGGTCATGTTGTTCGCACCCGTGACCGCATTGAGCAGCACCGCCTCGGCCTCGGCTGCAGCTATCACAGCCCGCCTTTGCTGATAGCGCACGAAATACGCATCCAGCGTGTCGTCCTTGAAAGGTTGGCCCGGCGCACGCGCAAGCCAGCCCAAAAACACCCCCAGATAGGCATCGGCAATCGTGAAGCGCTCGCCAACCAGCCAGGTGCGCGTTTGCAAGTGCACCGCGATGGGTGCCAGCGCTGCGCGCAAGAGCGCGATGCCACTGGCACGCACCTGATCGAGTTGTGCCTCGTCTGCGTGGTAGCGCCCCGGCCGATTGATCGGCCTGAACGATCCGGTGTGCACCTCGCTGCTGAGATATCCCAACCAAGACTGGATCTGAGCCCGCTCCACACTGCCCGCTGGCGCAAACAAGCTGGTGCCGGGCACCAGGTCGGCCAGGAACGGCAAGACGGCCGTGTTCTCGGTGATGACCGTGCCATCGTCCAGCTGCAAGGCAGGCACACGCCCAAACGGGCTGA
>Ga0228701_1000500_pt1 | contig 32416 bp, 30 predicted proteins | sample McNCre117_Aug_MG_2_FD_178017 | JGI IMG/M metagenome (GOLD analysis project Ga0228701, IMG submission 178017) | Freshwater microbial communities from McNutts Creek, Athens, Georgia, United States - 11-17_Aug_MG | ecosystem: Environmental > Aquatic > Freshwater > Creek | place: USA: Georgia... | reverse complement strand
CAATCCTGTGTAGTGATGTAATGCAGAGTTATCATCTTTAAGTTGTGAACCAACGGCTTTAATTCCAAAGTTCAACAAAATTGCAAGAAAGGCGACAACTGAGGAGTGGCCGAGCGAGAAAAAGAATCCAACCGCTAATGGGCGCTGACCTTCAGACATCAACTTACGAGTTGTGTTATCGATTGCGCTGATGTGGTCGGCATCAAATGCATGGCGCATACCTAGTGTGTAGGCAAGTGCGGCAGTTCCCCAACCAAAGAGAGTTCCATCAGCTAATTCGTAATTTCCTGTAGTTGCTTTCCACATCAACAGCGCACCGGATACGTGCAAGAAGAGGATGAAGCCAAACATGGCGGCCATGCGGCGCCACTCATCACGGGTGAGGCGGTCTTTTAGGGGAACCTTGATCGGCTCTTTAACAATGATGTTCACGGCTCTCCCCGCCTAGATGCAAATCGTTTGCAAGTAGAAGGGTAAAGCACGCTCGGGGAGGTGTCCATTTCAAAGAGGCCCTAAGGTTTCACGCATGAAGAGGCTGCTCATCCTGGTGATGGTGATGGTGCTGTGCCCCGCCCCAGCACAGGCAAGTTCGTGTGAATGGGACACCCAGGCAGGGTGGGTTAAGCGTGAGAACCTCAAACAGGGTGATGCCACATGGGATGCCAATATTCCGCTTCGCTTTAGTGCAGATTTTTCTCGTCGCAAAGCTGTTCCTCGAATTGAGGGCTTCGCAAGCTCTACATCAGCTACCTGTGGTGCAAAAGTTTCAATAACGGTTATTGGTGCAAAGAGATTTGAACTCGATGTTTATCGAATGGGCTACTACCGAAATTCTGGCGCTCGCCTGATTCACACTTTGGATTCTCCGCAATCAATAACGATCGACCGCAAAACACCACCCGGACAATATTTATTGAAGTTACGCAGCAAAAACCGTGCTGCTTCTTTTATTCCACTTGTAGTGACGAGTGCAGTTGCAAGCGATGTGACCTTTATATCTTCTGTTTTAACTTGGCAGTCTTATAACCAGTGGGGTGGTAAATCGCTCTATAAAGGCGAAGATGGAAAAAGAGAATCAAAGGCAACTTCCGTTTCATTCAATCGCCCCTACGATGGTGATGGCTCAGGGCAATTCAGATACATGGAACAACCGCTAATGACTTTGATGGAGAAAAATGGTTTGGATATCAATTACCAAACTGATATCGACTTTGACATAAACCCAAAAGCATTTGCAAATACGAAAAGTATAGTTTTAGGTGGGCATAGCGAATACTGGACACAAAAGATGCGTTCACACTTTGATGCTGCAGTTGCGCAAGGAATCAATTTATTAGTGTTTGGCGGTAATACTGGTTATGCACTTACCGAAATGAACGGACGAACTATTTCGGGTAGAACCCCTTACCGAGAATTAGGAAATCCTGAATCGCTTTTGCTTGGTTCGCAATACTTTGCGTTAGGGATTAAAAAAGATTTGATTTCAAATAATGTTTGGCCTTTTTCTACTTTAGGAAAAGATGCTGTGATCAAAAATCTCTATGGTTATGAAGCAGATACTGCTATGGGAAGCCCAGGCCCTGGTGTTCAGGTATTGGCACGAGCTGCCATAAGCCCAACCGAGAAGGGCTTTGTTGCGATGTCTACGTACTACACAGCGCCTAGCGGGGCTGCGGTCTTGAATATGGGAACAAATGCGTGGGTTTGTGCGATGGCCAATCGTTGCCCGTGGGGCCACACCTTTGATTCCCAGGCTCAAAATCAGATTCAGAAGGTCACCTCCGCGGTCCTCAAGGCGGCCAAAGATTCAAAATGGCCGGTGGCACAGATTGAAATTCCGAGTCGTCCTTAACCCGATGCATATAAGGTCACACACATGAGTGAAGACGAGGGCATGGAAGAACTCATCACCGAAGAGATGCTGTGGGATCGCATCCCTGAAGTTGAAGGTGAAGAACGTGCCAGTACTTACTATGAATTGAGTGCTCGAATTTATGCACGTGGTCAATATGATGAAGCGTTAGCACTTGCCGAAACTGCACGTGATATTTATTCACAACTTGGAGACTCTGCTCCTTCTGAAGGTTTAGCGCAGGCGTACTCGGCAATCGGTTACAACTTAAATCAGTTGAAGCGCATGGATGAAGCGGCAACTGCTATGAGTAAAGCGGTTGAATTACTTCGCGAAAATAAATCGCCTATTGCACTTGAACTTGCTTGCACACTTGGCGAATGGTGGTACTCATCTAAGAAGTACGACAAAGTTGTCGAAACCATGAATGAGTGCGCACAAGAGCATTTGGTTGATGGAAATGAAATTGGTGCAGCGAATGATTTACACCTCATTGGATGCGCAGAACGCGAATTAAAAAATTATGAAAAAGCAATTGATGCATTCAAAGAAGCGCGCGCACTTTTCAAGCGCAACAAAGAGGTAATTCACGTTGCACGTTGTGATCAGAAGATGGCTTCCTGCCTCATTGAACTTGGTGAAGGCGAGCTTGCTCTTGAGACGGCTCGCAAAGCTGTCGATGTTTTTGAAACTGGACATGATCATCGCCGTGAAACTTTCGCATCCTTTGAGTATGGCAAAGCTCAGATTTTGTTGGAAAAGTATGATGAGGGCTTAGCGACTCTTGAAAATGTATTAGCGATCGTTAGCGAAGATGAACCGAAGGATTTTGAGTTCATAGTTGATATTGAATCTCGTATCGCCAAAATCTTACGTATGCAGGGTCGAACCGAAGAGGCAGATGAGATTGAGCGTCGCTTGAAGTCAGTTCAAGAAGCTCTAGAAGATGAACCAGAGCTTGATCTCCTCACTTAAAGGTCGGACATCACTCAGCATCTCGATGGTCTGCTTGGGCAATATCTGCAGATCCCCGATGGCTGCGGCTGTCTTGGCGGGAAAAACCGCTGATTGGCTAGAGCCAAAGATAGAGGTACATAGCTCTGGAACAGGCTCATGGCATGTTGGCCAAGGGCCACATCCATCCTCTAAAAAGATCTGGGAAGCAGCCGGATATAAACACAATCATGTTGCTCAACAATTTAAGGCTAATGACTTCTTTATTCACGATCTAATTCTTGTAATGGATTCCAGCAATTATCACAACGTTATTTCCTTAGCCGAAACTGAAGAGCACAGAAGTAAGGTTTTTTACCTTCGAAACTTTGATCCGCAACTTAAAGAAATTGATCCAGCATCTGCCGATTACTTTAAGTTAGAGGTTCCAGATCCATACAATCAAAGTGATGAAGCGTATGAAGCAACTTTAGCTATGGTCGAACGAGCTGTGGACGGATTATTAGAAGAACTAAAGAACCTATAAGAGATCCAACTCCAGCAATAACTAGAGACCACTGGATTGAGCCAGTAGACCACATCGCCCCGCCCCAAATGCCGGCACCTAAGACTGCAAAGTTCATTGAGGATTGATAAACACCTTGGACTTTTCCTCGATGCGCGCTGGGACTCACTGAAGCGATCCATGCTTTTCCGACGCCGTCTGTTAGAGCGGGAAAAATTCCATAAATAACGATCGCAACAATCGCTAAAGAATGATTACTTGTTAATCCTAGAGTCAAGTAACCAAATCCAAAAGCAACCAGTCCTACGGCATAAACAATTCGAGGATTTAATTTATCCGCGATTACTCCTGCTGGATAAGAAAGTAAGGTCGAAACCGCGCTAAACAACATATATGAAGCAACCACACCTTTAGCTGAAAATCCAATTTGGTGTAGCCGCAGCAACAAAAGCGCATCAGGAATATTTGTTAATTGAATTGCTACCAAGGTAAAAATTCTGATTTTTACATCATTAGTTAACTTGTAATTCTTTGAATCAGTAACCTGCTGTTTAGTTTGCTTAACAAAAGTTTCGCGTACAAAAAGGGTTAACAAGCCCGAAAGGATTGCTGGAATTAGAGCCCATTTGGCAACAGCACGAACATCATCATTGAGCAAAGAGAGCCCAATCAGTGCTAATCCAGGACCGATTACAGCGCCTAAATTGTCTCCCGCTCGGTGAAATCCAAAGGCTTTTCCGAGATGCTCTTTGGGTACAGAATCGTTAATGAGGGCATCTCTTGGCGAACTACGCATTCCCTTACCGATTCGATCTGTGACTCGACCTGTTAATACTGCTGGCCAAGTGGTTGCTAGAACGACAAAAACTTTTCCAATTCCAGCAAGTGTGTATCCAGAGATTACAAAGGGCTTTCGTCCAACACGGTCACTAAATTTTCCCGCATATAACTTTGAAAACCCGGCTGCAGCTTCCGCGCAACCCTCAATCACACCCAAAGCTAAGGGTGCTGCACCAATCACTCCGGTTAGAAGCAATGGAAGAAGGGGATACAGCAAATCGCTTGCTGCGTCTTGCGTAAGAGAGACAAGAGTAAGAACAATTAAATTTCGACTGAGCCACTTTTTCATTTTGGTAGGTGCTGCAATGCCCAGTGATACATGGCGATTGCACCAGCTGCAGATGCATTCATTGATCGAGTTGATCCGTATTGATTAATTTCGTATAAGACTTCACAGACAGCGATACCTTCATCTGACATTCCTGCACCTTCCTGTCCAAATAACAAAACGCAGCTTTCAGGAAGAACAGCAGGTTCTAATTGCTTAGAACCCGGTACGTTATCAATACCGATAATTGGAAGGTTTTGCTCTTTGCAGTAATTAGCAAAATCTTGAATCGTTGGGTGATGCATAACGGTTAAATATCTATCAGTCACCATGGCGCCACGTTTATTCCAGTCGCGCTTTCCAACTATGTGAACGCCGGAGACATTGAAGGCATTTGCCGTACGAACAATTGATCCAATATTTAGATCATGCTGCCAATTTTCTATCGCAATCTGCAGTTTGTGGCGTTTTGTATTTAAATCTTTAACAATCGCTTCAACTGTCCAATAGCGATAATGATCTAAAACATTGCGACGATCGCCGTTCAGCAATAATTCAGGATCGTATTGCTCTCCTTCAGGCCATGGTTTTTCATGGGGTCCAACACCGACAACAGGGAAAAATTCACCTGGGCCAATACTGGCGGGGGTAGTTGGAGAAGACATGTAGGCACTCTAAACTGAACTCATGTCAGCTATCAACACAGTCGTGTATGTAATTCACCTTCTCTCAGTTATCGGGATTTTGTCTTTGCTATTACACCAATGGAATAAGTCACCTCGGAAGCTAAATCCAGGAGTTCTACATGCAGGTCTTACAGCGCTGCTTGCTGGAATTGTGATGGTTGGTTTGCATGACTCAGTTAAGCCTGATGAACCTCTCAATCACACAAAGGTTGGAATCAAGCTCGTCATTTTGCTAATCATTCTTGCCCTTGGATACAAAAATGTTAAAAAGCCTGAGCTTTCCAAGAATGTTTGGCTAACCATGACAGGCTTAACTATTCTCAACATTGTCATTGCTTCCGCTCGATTTTAATTGAGCTAATGCGTTTAACTAAAAGAGTATTTGCGGTCTGTCTTGCCCTAATACTTTCAATCGCTCCTGCTTCAGCGGTACTTGGCCCTGATTCAATTCCACCAGTATTTGAAGAGTTAATGAAAAATCCAACCTTGGCTAACCCTGCAATGGTTGTAATTGATGGCTCAACAGGTGCAGTTGTTTACCAACACAATGCGTTTTCACAGCGAAAGCCTGCATCTGTTATGAAAATCCTTTCGGCTGGGGTAACCATTGAATATTTAGATCTTCAAAGCAGTTTCAACACTTCTGTTTCAATTAATCCAGAAGAAAAACTTGTTGTCATCAGAGGCTCTCTCGATCCATGGATAAGCCTGGAACACAATGTGGGTAGAAAGATGAATCGCGCCTCTTTGCCGTACATGGGATTTAGAACCTTGAGTGCAATTAAAGAAGTTAATGGCGGTTCACTCAAGAATTACAAAGTCATTTACAGCAATCTATATTCTCAAGATGTCGCGAATCTAAAAGCTTTCTGGGCTAAACGTTCTTTTAAGCCGGTTATGAAACAGGTAAGCGATGATGATGCGTTTTTGGCTCAGGGTGATCTTGTCGCTTCGGAAAACTCTCCAACTATCGCTGAAATCCTTGATTGGACATTATTGTGGAGCGATAACTTATTAGCTGAGCGTTTAGCCCGCTTATCAGCACAATCTGCTGGCTATCCACTTAATGACAAAGGAGTCGACAAGGTTTTCCATTTACTTTTGGATCATTTCGAGATTGATTCTTCAAAGTTGGTTGTAGTTGATGCAAGCGGTCTTTCAAAGCAAAATAGAATTACTGCACAGATGATGGCCGAACTTCTCTACAAAATGTACAAGGAAGAAAAGTTTGCTCCAGTTTACGCATCTCTTCCAGTCGGAGGAGTTTCAGGAACACTCAGAAACCGATTCATTACAACTGCACCTTCTGCAGTGGGATTAATTCGAGCTAAGACCGGAACTTTGAATGGAACTGCAACTCTTGCAGGCTTTGTCCAGTCAACTGATCGCGAATATGTATTTGTCTTACTTGCCGATGAAATTGCTAAAGGAAATACAGCGCTTAATAAGGCGAGAGCTGCAATCGATCGTGTTTTGGGCAGAATCGCAGCACCGAACATTCCAACAGAAATTATTCCTGCGCCTTAATTGTTAGAGTAAATCTTTATCTGACCTTTGTAACATGCCACCCATGTATTGTTTGTAGGGGCATCGTAAGTGATTCCAATTGGCTCGTTGCATGCGCTAATTGTTTGCAATACCTTCATATCACTTGTTCGAACCTTTGAAATTGTGTCGCTATTAAAATTAACCACAAAAAGCGAGGCACCATCTGATGAAATTGCCAGGCTTCGCGCCGCGTTTCCGGTTTTAACTGTTTTGCCCGCCTGATTGGCAATTAAATCCCAAGATGCAACTCGTCCCGATAAATTCATAGTTACGTAAAGCATTGAATTATCAGGAGATAAAACGATGGCACGTGGATTACTTCCGATTGGAATATAGGAAACAGAGAAATCTTCTAGGTTAATTACGTGGATTCTGTTTCCGCCCATCTCGGCAACATAAGCTCTCTTAGAATCCTTTGAAACCGCAATGCCACGGGGATAGCGGCCTATTTTGATTGTTTTAATTACCTTTTGGCTATCAATGGAGATAACTGAAAGTGTGTATGAACACCAATTAGTTACGAGCACATATTTATTGTCAGGTGTTACTTCGACAACCTTTGGAACTGAGCCAACCGGGTAAATAGCATCAACTTCGTAATTGCTGCGATTGATTCGATAGACGAAACTCTTGTCGTAGCCAGAAGCTGGAGAACAAGTGTCATGTCCTTCCTTATTAAAACCCGGTCCATACATCGCATAGTTTGTAACATATAAATACTTACCGTCAGGTGAATAGGAACCCTCAACCGGAGCTCCTTTAAAAAGTGAAGAAGAATTAGAGAAACCAAAACTCTTAAGCGAAACAGAATCTGGAACTGTTTTAATTAATTCAAAGGTCTTTGCATCATAAATTGTCACGCTATGTCGATACATCATGTTGTGCGCGCTAACTACCCCATCACCAGAAGAGCGAACCGATTTAGGTGAAATGGAGCCGTTGATTGTTTTGATCAAAACCATCTTGCCTGAAACAACTTCGCCCTGTGCCGGTGTTGAAAAGGCACAGAGCGAAGTTATAAGAATTAAGGCAAGGAGGCGGTAGCGCATCCCCTAACTGTACTAGTTAGTCGTTATCTGATTCGAAATGGTTTTCGCCATCTTCTGCATGCGGAGGACGTGGACCATGTTTTCCTCGACCATCATGATCACCATCTTCACCTTCATGTTCGCCGCCAGTAGGAAGTTTGGCAATATTTGGATTAGCAAGCGCACTCTGTTGTGGAGTAGCAACAGCTTCAGCAGATGCAGCAGGTGATGATGTTGCTTTTACGACTTGATCATTTGCAACTGTGGTGGTTTCTGTTGCGCTTGCAGGGGATTCCTCTTGAGTTTGAGCGACAACTGCTCCAACGCCAATGATTAACGCAACCGCTAGAACTGCAGCAATTGGAAGAGATCGGCGAGTTTTAATGGGTTGTGCTGGTCCATCGTTTTCAGCAATTTCAAACCACTCAGGCTTGTTGTTCTCGGTCATCTCATCACTCTTTCTCTAGAACCCTTCGTTGAGAGCAAGGTAACTATTGTCCCTGAGAGGACTCTGTGATGCGTGGTTTAAAAGGCTGGGTAATCTTGGCGAGTGAGCGTAGCCATGCGGGGATATCTCGACCTTATGAAGTTACGGGTTGTTGAACTACTTCTCGTTTCAACATTGCCAGCGATGGTTTTGGCGGCAAAAGGCCTTCCAGATTTTGGTTTAACAGTAGTCACAATTCTTGCCGGCACTCTAGCTGCAGGAAGTGCAAACGCATTCAATATGATCATCGAAAGTGATTTAGACAAGTTGATGGCGAGAACTTCTAAGCGTCCAATCGTTACTGGCCTTATTTCAAAAACCAAGGCAACGATTTTCGCATCGCTAATCGGAGCAATGTCTTTAATTTTGTTTTGGTTATACACAACACCTCTCGCCACCTGGTTAGCATTAATCGCAATTGCCTTTTATGTACTTGTTTACACAATGGCGCTTAAGCAACGTACCTCACAAAATATTGTGTGGGGCGGAGCAGCAGGATGTATGCCGGTTCTCATCGGATGGGCCGCAGTTACCGGGGACCTTTCATTAACGGCCTGGGCATTTTTCTTTGTAATTTTCTTCTGGACACCACCACATTTTTGGGCACTCGCAATTAAGTACAAAGATGATTACGCAGCCGCAGGAACACCGATGCTTCCAGTTGTTGCAACAAAAAACCGAGTACTTGGCGAGATGTGGTTCCACACAATCCTGATGATCACATCATCTATTTGGTTAATAAGTTCTGCCGAGCTTCCTGTTTGGTCGATGATTCTGACTTTTGCATTAGGGCTAGTTTTTGCACTACAACTAATCGCCCTTAAAGAGGGTTCACCTGATTACGGCAAGGTCGCTGGAAAGATTTTCCAGTGGTCAATTACTTACTTAAGCTTGCTTTCTGTTGTGCTAGTTATTGCTCAATTACTTAGCTAAAGCTTGATCAATATCCTTAATCAGATCGCTTGAGTGCTCGAGGCCAACAGACAATCTAAGGACTGATGGAGTAATCCCCATCTCGGCTTGAACCTCAGGAGCCAATCGACGGTGAGTTGTTGAAGATGGGTGCGTAATCAGAGACTTACTATCACCCAAGTTATTTGAAATATCGATTACACGAAGCTTATTCATGAAGGCGAAAACCTCTTCTTGAGAGCCTTTAAATTCAATACCAATTGTGCTTCCGCCACCGTTATTCATCTGCTTCATCGCAAGCTCATGACTTGGATGTGATTTCAAACCTGGATACTTAACTGATTTAACAGCAGGTTGCTTCTCTAAGAATTCTGCGACCGCTTGTGCATTTGCAACCATTGCCTCAACTCGCATGTGCATAGTTTCTAAGGACTTTACAAGCACCCAAGCATTGAATGGGCTTAGGGCTGGACCTGTGTGACGTGCAAAAGGAAGAAGTTTGTCGACGATGTAATCTGCTGAACCAAGAATGGCACCGGCCAAAACACGACCTTGTCCATCGATGTGCTTTGTTGCTGAATACATAACTACATCTGCACCCAGTTGTAGCGGCTTTTGTAAAACAGGAGATGCCATAACGTTGTCAACAATCACTGTTGCCCCAACTTTATGTGCAAGATCGCTGACCATCTTGATATCAACAATCTCCATCAATGGATTACTTGGTGTTTCAATGAACACCGCCTTGGTTGGCTTGCTAAGTGCCTTAGCCCAAGCTGCTGCGTCATTACCCTTTACCAACTCAAAGGTAACGCCCCATTTTGGTAGAAACTCTGTGATCACGACGTGACATGAAGAAAACATTGCTGCTGAAGCAACAACATGATCACCTTGTTCAACTAAGCAAGCAAGTGAGGCAAACATGGCAGACATTCCAGAACCTGTAGCCACGCACATTTCAGCACCTTCAATTGCGGCAAGGCGCTTTTCAAACATTGCAATTGTTGGGTTGTGAAAACGGCTGTACAAGAAGTGATCAGTCTCTTCAGCAAAAGAGTCGAAGGCTTCTTCAGCAGATGTGTAGGTGAAACCACTGTTGAGGTACAAAGCTTCAGAAGTCTCACCAAAACCTGAGCGAGCAAGACCGGTTCGGACTGAATGGGTTTGTGGATGTAATTCCCAGTCAGGTCCCAGTGAATCCTTACGAGGCTGATAGCCCCAAGGTCGTTTACTCATGGGCTAATTGTGGCAGAGTTAGGGGCATGCAAAACACTGCAATTTCAGTCTCTGATTTATCCAAAAAATACGATGATCGCTTAGCGGTTTCACACATCAACTTTGAAGTCCCGTTGGGCATCGTTTGTGGCTTCGTTGGTCCAAATGGCTCCGGTAAGACAACCACAATGAGAATGCTTTTAGGTTTGATAACACCAACAACTGGCAAGGGCCACATTTTAGGAGAGCCCATTGAGCATCCAGAAAAGTATTTAAGTCGCGTAGGCGCGATGATCGAAGGCCCAGCTTTCTATCCAGCTCTTTCTGGATATGAAAATTTAAGCGTGTTAGCCAAACTCGGTGGCTTTCCAATCGAGCGAGTGCAAGAACTCTTGGACAAAGTCGGCCTGGGTGATCGAGGTAAGTCAAAGTTTAAAACGTACTCACTTGGTATGAAGCAACGATTAGGAATTGCAGCAGCACTTTTGCCAAATCCAAAACTTTTGATGCTTGATGAGCCAACAAATGGATTAGATCCTGAAGGTATCCAAGAAGTTCGTACGCTTTTGCGCGACTTAGCAAATGATGGAACTACTGTCTTTGTTTCATCACACTTGCTTTCTGAACTCGAGATCATTAGCGATTACATTGTTATGTTGCGCAAAGGCGAAATTGTTTTTGCAGGTCCTATTGGTGAGTTAATGGCTCAGCAACAACCAACTATTATTGCCAAATCTTTAAACAATTCAGATTTAGCTCGCATAGTTGAAATTTCCGAAAGAGCGGGTCACCACGCAGTGATTAGAAATGACTCAGTGCACATTTTGGCTGAAATGGATTGGGCTCCTGTACTTAATAAGGCTGCTTTTGATGCAGGAATTACATTGGCGCAGCTTGCTCCTCAACTACCGAACCTTGAAGAGACCTTTTTTGAAATGACGGGGGATAAGTAATGTTTAATGTAGTTAAGGCAGAGCTTCGCAAATTACGTCGCCCGACATTATTTTATGGAACTATCGGATCTGCTTTGTTCTTTACCGGTTTAATTACCTCCTTCATTTACTTAATGATCGATTCACCTCAGGGAAATGGTGACCGAGGCAGAACAATTGGAAGAGATGTTCTAGGTCTTGCGAGCGGTTCAGTTAACGGATTCGCATCCGTGGGTAATTTCCTTGGAATTATCGCGTTATGTGTTTTCGCTGCTCAAACCGCTCAGGAATACACATATGGAACTCTGCGAAACCTTTTGATTCGTCAGCCTGGCCGAATGAGAATATTAATTGGCAAACTGATTTCAATGAAGTTGTTTGCACTAGTAATGATCACAATTGCAGCTGTTGTAAGTATTGCAATTTCTTACTTCTTGGCTCCAGGCGCAAAGGTAAATACCGATCTTTGGTTTACTTCTGACGGGTATCACGAAATATTTAAGACTTACATCAATGTAACAATTTCAGTAGTTGCCTTTGGAATTGTTGGAATGATTCTTGGCTTACTTCTTCGCTCACCAATAAGCGCGATCTCCTTGGGAGTTCTTTGGTTACTAATTGTAGAAAACCTACTTATTGCTGCAAAGAATTCATTCCAAAACTGGCTTCCTGGAGCACAGCTTTCAGCGATTGCTTCTGGAGGATTGCCAGATTTAACTTACAAACATGCACTAACCGTCGGTGGGTTATATGTAACGGTGGGGGCGGTAGTTGCTTCCGTGCTCTTCGTTCGCCGTGATGTAGCTAATTAAGGACACTCACACCTAAAAACAAGAATTTCCAAGGTTGGGCATTTATTCTTTAAGCCTTCCCTCCGAAAGGTTTTGTGTGAATAAGTTCAGGGCGATCTCGCTTGCTGTAATTCTGGGGCTGTCGATTTCGTCAGTGCCTGCTGTTGCAGTCCCTAAACCCACCTTGGCGGAGATCGAAGCTGCAAAGAAAATTGAAGCAGAGAAAAAGAAAATTGCTGATGCGCAAGCTGCGAAATTAGCCAAAGCTAATCAAAGTCTCCGCGCACTTACTGCGAAAGCTAATGCGGCAACCGCGCTATATAGAAAGGCACAAGCTGAACTTGCGGTAGCAACTTCACTTGCAAATGCCGCGGCTAAACATGCGGCTGAAACTGCGGCAGCCGTAGCTGAAGCTCACAAAACTATTGGTCGTCTCGCTTCAAATGCTTACATCATGGGCGGAAGCATGAGTGATATCCAGCCTTTGTTAAGTGCGAATGGTCCTCAAGATTTAATTGATCAACTTTCAACCCTAAGTACTTTAGGTGCGCAAAACTCTGTTGCACTAGCTCGATTCAAGGAAGCTGAAGCTGCGGCAAGGAGAGCGAAAGCAGCTGCAGATGCAGCAAAAGCTGTGCAGCAAGCAGCGACCGACAAGGTAGCAGCCGCTAAAAAGATTGCCGATGATGCTAAAGCTGAACAAGCGAAAGAGGTTGCAAAGCTTCAGGCGGTTCAAGATAAGTTGATGAAGGAGTTGTTAAGTGCGCGCAAGGTTCGTACAACCCTTGAGCAACAACGACAGCTTGCTTTACTTGAAGAAAGTCAAGCAAACATCGCTGCACAAACTGGCGGACAGAAAAGCGTTTGGCCAGATATTGGTTTCAAGGGACGCTCGACAATTCGTACAACACAGGATCAACGCGACAAAGCCGTTGCATTCGCAAAGGCACAAGTGCTTGCACGCAAGCCATACATTTGGGGAACACAAGGACCTAACTCCTTTGATTGCTCCGGACTTGTCTATGCAGCCTATAAATCAGCTGGTTTAGGGTGGCCAAATTGGGATCGTCTGAACTCGGCCCTTTACTCAAGTTACACAATGCATGTATCGCTCAATAACTTAGTTCCTGGAGATCTGTTGTTCTATTCCTACAAGGGAACAATCTCAACGATTCACCACATCACTATTTATGCGGGTAATGGCATGATGTGGGAAGCGAACTCAAAGGGACGAGGCTTGTTGTACTCAAACATCTACAGCATTAAGGGCTTAATGCCATTTGGTGGTCGAGTCTAAATCGGCACTACTCTTGTCCTATGACAACCGCTGTTCCTGCAGTTCGTAATGCGGTGCGCCATTGGCTTGAAAAGTATGAAGCCGGTGACAAAGTTTTAGTAGCAGTTTCTGGTGGTGCAGATTCATTAGCGCTTGCACATGCATTAGCGGTAGAGGCAAAAAAGTTAGCGATTACAGTCATTGGTGTAACAGTTGATCATCAATTACAAGATGCATCTGCAATTCAAGCAGAGCGAGTGGTTCAACAACTTTCTCAGATGGAAATTTCTTGTCTTATTAAAAAAGTCAATGTCGAAATCAACAATGGATTAGAAGCATCCGCTAGAAAAGCAAGATATGAAGCAATCGAAAAAACAGCAAAAGATGAAAATGCAGTTGCTGTTTTTCTTGGTCACACAAAGGATGATCAAGCTGAAACAGTTTTACTAGGACTTGCCCGCGGCTCCGGAACTCGCTCACTTTCAGGAATGGCAGATCACACTGGCATCTATGTGCGTCCACTGCTTGAGATCACGCGCGCACAAAGTGAAGAGTTTTGTAATGAAGTCGGTTTGAACTTTTGGATTGATCCACACAACAGCGATTCACAATTTGCACGTGTCCGAGTTCGCACCGAAGCGTTGCCAACCTTGGAAAAAACAATTGGCCCTGGAATCTCAGATGCACTTGCTCGAAGTGCGCACCTGCTTCGCGACGATGCAGATGCTCTAGATCATTGGGCAAAGCGGGAAGAAATTCATTTGGATCTTGCCGATTTGGATTGCGCCCACCTTGAAACCTTGCCACGTGCGATCCGTACCCGAATCCTTCGCACAGCCATTTATGCCGCAGGTGCCCCGTCAGGATCGGTTTCAGCCGAGCATGTGAGCGCTGTTGAGGCGCTTATCTCCGCGTGGAGTGGCCAGGGAGCGCTCAGCCTCCCCGGCGGTGTGAAGGTTGAGCGAATTTCGGGCAGACTTTCGCTCTCACCGCACCGACCATAGGGAGAACCGTGGATTTAGAAGCAGTCAAGGGCGATATCGAACGCGTAATCGTGACCGAAGAACAGTTGCAAGCACGTATCAAAGAGCTGGCAGCGCAGGTTGATAAGGATTACGAAGGCAAAGACCTTCTTCTAGTTGGAGTTTTGAAAGGCGCAGTCATGGCTGTTGCAGATCTTTCACGTGCACTTCAGCGCCACATCGATATGGATTGGATGGCGGTTTCTTCATATGGTTCAGGAACAAAGTCCAGCGGAGTTGTTCGCATCTTGAAGGATTTAGATCGCGACATCACAGGACGCAATGTTTTGATAGTTGAAGACATTGTTGATTCGGGTTTAACACTTTCATGGTTGAAGGCGAATTTGGAATCTCGTGGAGTTGGTTCTGTTGAGATTCTTTCAATCTTACGTAAGCCTGAGGCTGCAAAGGTTGAGGTAGATGTTAAGTATGTCGGCTTTGATATCCCAAAGGATTTCGTAATTGGGTATGGACTTGATTTCGATGAGAAGTACCGCAACCTTCCATTTATCGGTGTGCTTGCCAAGCACATGTATGAATAATTACTAGAGAGACGCATCCCCACATATGTCGCAAGTACAAAAGCCAAAGAAGCCACTGAAGAAAAGTTTTTCTAGCAAGAATGCTCCGAAGAGGCCTGTCACCAAGAGTGGCAAGATTTTTCGTGGGCCACTCTTCTGGATCGTTGCTGCAATATTTGCGGTAACTGTATTCGGACAGATCTCTGCTGCTGGAAACCGATATACCCAGATTGAAACATCACAGGCAATAGATGCGATTACAAAGTCTCAGGTCTTATCTGCAGAGCTAGTGGATAAAGAGCAGAAGATCCGCTTAATACTCACCTCTGGCAACACAATTAAGGGTGCAACAAAGGTTGAATCATTTTATGTTGCACGCCAGGAACCAACTCTGGTTGATGCATTAACCGCGAATCCACCTGCACGCGGATGGAATGTAAAAGTTCCTTCGCAATCACTACTAGTTTCATTCCTATTTTCTATCTTGCCATTCTTGTTAATTGGCTTCTTGTTCTTCTGGATGATGGGGCAGGCACAGGGCGGAAACAAGGTTTTCCAATTTGGAAAGTCACGTGCCAAGCTTCAAGACAACGATGTTCCAAAGACAACCTTTAAAGATGTCGCAGGTGCAGATGAAGCTCTTGCCGAGCTAGATGAGATTAAAGATTTTCTTGCTAAGCCTGAAAAGTACGCACCGCTGGGCGCAAAGATTCCAAAGGGAGTTTTGTTGTTTGGCCCTCCGGGAACAGGTAAGACACTTCTTGCTCGTGCAGTAGCGGGAGAAGCCGGAGTTCCTTTCTATTCAATTTCAGGTTCTGATTTCGTAGAAATGTTTGTTGGTGTTGGTGCAGCGCGAGTTCGCGACCTGTTTAACCAAGCTAAGGCAAATGCTCCGGCAATAGTTTTCATCGATGAAATTGATGCAGTTGGGCGCCAACGTGGCGCAGGTATGGGTGGAGGTCACGATGAACGTGAACAGACACTTAACCAGTTGCTCGTCGAGATGGATGGCTTTGAGGAAAACTCAAAGGTAATTTTGATCGCAGCGACAAACCGTCCCGATGTTTTAGATCCCGCATTACTTCGCCCAGGTCGTTTTGATCGGCAGATCGCTGTTGATCGTCCAGATCTCAAGGGTCGCGAAGCGATTCTGCAGGTTCACTCAAAGGGCAAGCCGTTGAGCGATGAGGTAAAGCTAGTTGATTACGCACGTCGTACGCCTGGTTTCACTGGTGCTGATCTTGCAAATGTTCTAAACGAGGCCGCTCTGCTTTCGGCCCGCGATAACAAAGCGGTTATTGGAAATCTTGAACTTGATGAAGCGATTGATCGCGTTATGGCTGGCCCACAACGTAAATCTCGTTTGATGAATGATGATGAGCGTCGTGTTACTGCTTATCACGAAGCAGGACATGCACTAGTTGCACATGCGCTTCCACATACAGATCCTGTTCACAAGGTTACGATCATGCCTCGTGGCCGCGCACTTGGTTACACAATGGTTCTGCCTGACGAAGATAAGTACTCAACAACTCGCAATCAATTACTTGATCAGTTGGCGTACTCACTAGGTGGTCGTGCTGCTGAAGAGTTAATTTTCCATGATCCATCAACTGGCGCATCAAACGATATTGAGAAGGCAACCGCCCTTGCAAAGGCTATGGTTACTCAATATGGAATGACAGAAGCGATTGGTGCGATCAAACTAGGTGGCGGAACATCTGAACCATTTATGGGTCGCGATTATGGACACCAACGTGATTACAGTGAAAACATTGCAGCTGTTGTAGACCGCGAAGTTCGCACATTAATTGAAAATGCTCATCAAGAAGCATTTGATATTTTGGTTGCAAATCGAAAGATTCTTGATGAGATGGTGATCCAACTTCTTGAAAAGGAAACATTGAACAAAGAAGAGATCGCTGAAATCTTTAAGAAGGTAAAGATGGTTACACAGCGCCCAGCTTGGACAGGCTCTGCAACTCGTGTTCCATCTGAACAGCCACCAGTAGCTGTTCCAGAACGCGCAGTTGTTGAAGCACCAACTGAGCCAAAGAAGCCAACTCGACGCAAGAAGGCAGCAAGTGACGGTAAATAAGGTCACCGTTACCGATGGTCGCGCTTCCGGCCCCTACGACCAGGAGCGTGCGGAAAAGGCTGTTCGTGAGCTGCTTTTAGCACTTGGCGAGGATCCAGATCGTGAAGGTCTAAAGGAAACTCCTGCACGTGTGGCTCGCGCGATGAAGGAAAACTTTGAGGGGTTGTGGCAATCACCGGAAGATGTTTTAACAACAACCTTCGATATCGGCCATGAAGAGTTGGTAATCGTTCGTGACATTGAAGTCTTTTCACATTGCGAACACCACTTAACTCCTTTCCACGGTGTTGCACATATCGGGTACATCCCACGTGGAAAGATCACTGGTCTTTCAAAGCTTGCTCGTTTAGTGGATTTGTATTCAAAGCGTCCACAAGTTCAAGAGCGCTTAACGACACAGATCGCAGATGCGATGGTTGAAATCTTGGATCCACTCGGAGTAATCGTAATTATTGATTGCGAACATCTATGCATGTCTATGCGTGGTGTTAAGAAATCACATGCACGAACAACAACATCTGCAGTTCGTGGTGCGCTTACAAATGCTGCTACACGCGCAGAAGCAATTTCATTAATCACTAAGGGTTAATCACGTGTTGGTGATGGGCATCTTGAATGTGACACCAGATTCCTTTGCCGATGGTGGCAAACACAATGATTTTGAATCAGCAGTTGCCCGTGGATTGGAGATGATTGCCGAAGGTGTAGACATCATTGATATTGGCGGAGAATCAACAAGACCAGGTGCCGATCGCGTAAGTGAAGTAGAAGAGATTGCGCGCACAATTCCGGTAATTAAAGAGCTCGCAAAACATGGCGTGCAGATAAGTATTGACACCATGCGAGCAAGCACGGCAAATGCTGCAATAGATGCAGGTGCATCGATTATTAATGATGTCAGTGGGGGATTAGCTGATCCTTTAATGCTTCAAACAGCAGCTGCGTTAAAGGTTCCATACATCGCGATGCATTGGCGCGGGCAGTCAAAAGATATGAATTCAAAGGCGATTTACGGCGATGTTGTAAGTGATGTTATTTCTGAGATTCAAGAGCGTGTAGATGCTGCCTTGGATTCGGGTATTTCAAGAGATAAGTTAATCATTGATCCAGGTTTAGGCTTTGCTAAGGATGCCGACCATAACTGGGCGATCATCGATGCGATAGATCAATTTGTAGACATTGGGTATCCCGTATTAGTTGGTGCATCGCGAAAGAGATTCCTAGGTGGTGATTCACCCGATGAACGCGAACAAGCAACAATTAATTTAACAAAGCGACTTGCACCAACAGGTGTGTGGGCGGTTAGAGTTCATAGCGTGAAGCCACATAAGGAGGTGCTGTCAGCATGAGCGATCAAATTGTTTTAACTGGCATCCATGGCTTTGGCTATCACGGCTTATTTGATCATGAACGTAAAGATGGTCAAGATTTCTATGTAGATCTTTCCTTATCTGTTGATTTAACTGCAGCATCACAATCGGATGCAATTGAGGACACTGTTAACTATGCAGAGATTACTGATTTAGTTGTTGAAGAAATTACAAGCAACCCCGTTAATTTAATTGAAAAACTTGCTGGACGAATTGCAGAACGGGTCCTCAATCAACACATCAAGGTGCAATCGGCAACAGTTACAGTCCACAAACCTCAAGCACCTGTAGCTGCGCAGTTGAAAGATATTGCAGTTGTAGTTACTCGAACACGATGAAGGCTGTCATAGCGCTGGGTGCCAACATTGGAAACCCACAAGAGAATTTAGATTTAGCCGTTGCCCTTTTGCGCGAAGCAACTGATATTCAAGCACTATCTTCATATTATTCAACAGCGCCAGTTGGTGGGCCTGAACAACCTGATTACCTAAACGCTGTCTGCATTATTGAGAGCGAACTTCCTGCAATGGAATTGTTGTCACTGCTACACGGAATTGAAAAGAGCTTGGGCCGAGAGCGAATTGAACATTGGGGTCCACGCACCATCGACCTCGATCTCATCCAATACGGCGGATTATTGAGCAGAGCTGATGAATTACAACTTCCGCATCCACGTGCACATGAACGTCGCTTTGTCCTTGAACCATGGTTTGAAATTGAGCCTGATGCAATTCTTTTGACGCATGGACCGATAAAAGAACTTTTGGAGCAATTGCCTGCATAGAGGTAAACTTTGATCATCTTGCCCGGTACCCCGAAAGGACTGGAGCCACTGAAATGACTGTATTAGTGCCAACTATGGGCGCCTTGCATAAAGGCCACCAAGCGTTGATTAAGCGTGCTCGCACATTGGATAAAGATGTCATTGTTAGCATCTTTGCAAACCCATTGCAGTTTGAGAGCAAAGAAGATTTAGAAAAGTATCCACGTACGCCTCAACGCGATATTGAAATTGCAACTATTGCTGGCGCAAACGAGGTGTGGTTTCCAGAGTATGAAGATCTATATCCCGAAGGTTTTAAAACACTGAGTGCAGGTGCACTAGGTAATAAGTTTGAAGGTGCATCTCGCCCAGGACATTTTGATGGCGTAGTAACAGTTGTTGATCGCCTATTTGCAATTGCTAAACCTGACAAAGCGGTTTTTGGGGAAAAAGATTTTCAACAGCTAACAATTATTAAGGCGATGAAGAGCAAGGTTGAGATCATTTCTGTGCCTACTGTGCGTGAGTTTGATGGTTTAGCTTTGTCGTCACGAAATGTTCGCTTGAGTGAATCTGGGCGCAATACCGCGCTAGTAATACACCGCGCCCTGGCTGCTGCAAAGCTAGCTCCTACTGTAGAGATAGCCCAAGAGGTACTAAATACAACTCTTGCCACAGAGCCAGGCTTTGATCTGGATTACGCCACAATTATTGATGAAAGAGATTTCTCACCTGCAAATGATTCAACTGAAAATCGCAGAGCGATTATTGCAGGCTGGGTTGAAGGTGTTCGCTTAATAGATAACATGCCAATGGTTGGGAGATAACGATGTTGTTAACAGTTGACGTCGGAAACACAAACACAGTACTTGGAATCTTCGATGACAAGGAAATGGTCAGATCATGGCGAGTAAAGACTGATCCACGTAGTACCGCTGACGAGTTGTGGTTGCAATATCGAGCACTGGTAGAGGATTACAACATTAGTGGACTTTCAGTCTGTTCAACTGTTCCCGCAACACTTCGCGAACTTCGCAGCATGATTACTGATTATTTTTCGGATGTCCGCGTGACAATTGTTGAACCAGGGATTAAAACTGGAGTTCCGTTATTGGTTGACAATCCAAAGGAAATCGGTGCAGACCGCATCGTTAATACCTTGGCTGCGCACACCTTGTTTGGTGGTCCGGCAATTGTTGTTGATTTTGGAACTTCAACAAATCTTGATGTTGTATCCCCAAAGGGGGAGTTCCTTGGTGGCGCACTTGCTCCTGGAATTGAAATATCAGTTGATGCACTTGCTGCTCGCGCCGCTCAGCTTCGCAAGGTTGAATTAATTAAGCCAAAGAATGTAATTGGAAAGAACACGGTTGAGGCATTGCAATCGGGAACCATTTACGGATTTGCTGGCCAGGTTGATGGACTGGTTGATCGAATCACGGCAGAGCTTTTAGATTCTTATTCAGAGAAGCCAACTGTTATTGCAACTGGTGGATTAGCGCCGCTAATCATCGGAGTCTCAGAAACAATCGACCATCATGAGCCTGATTTAACCCTTATCGGCCTACGCCTGATTCACGAACGAAATGCTTAACTCGGTAGACTTCACTACCTATGAGCACAGACAATCAGCCTATTGAAGAGGATCTGCCAGAGCAGCTCCGTATTCGACGAGAGAAACGCGCCTCATTACTCGAGCGCAACGTTGAGCCATATCCAGTTTCTGTGCCTCGCACAAAGTCTCTGAAAGAGATTCGCGAAAAGTATGTAGATCTTGAGATCGATGTTGCTACTGGCGATATCGAATCTTTAACTGGTCGCATCATTTTCAAGCGCGATACCGGAAAGCTGTGCTTTGCAACATTACGTGAAGGTGATGGAACAGAGCTGCAAGCAATGTTGTCATTAGACAAGGTTGGACAGGAAGCACTTGAATCTTGGAAAGCTGATATTGATCTCGGCGACATAGTTTCTGTAACCGGAGAAATCATCACATCAAAGCGTGGCGAACTTTCAATCTTGGCTAACTCATGGACATTGGCATCTAAGTCATTGCGCCCATTGCCAAATGATCACAAGCCGATGTCAGAAGAGACACGTGTTCGTATGCGTTATGTAGATTTAATCGTTCGTCCAGAAGCTCGCAGCAACGCACGTCTACGTCCAGCTGTTATGAAGTCTTTGCGTAATACTTTTGATAAGGCCAACTTTGTTGAAGTTGAAACTCCAATGTTGCAGGTAATGCATGGCGGTGCAGCAGCGCGCCCATTCAAATCATTCTCAAACGCCTACGATATGGATCTATTCCTACGCATTGCCCCTGAACTTTTTTTGAAGCGTTGTGTTGTTGGTGGAATTGAGCGTGTATTTGAAATCAACCGCAACTTCCGCAATGAAGGTGCTGACTCATCTCACTCCCCAGAGTTTGCGATGATCGAAAGCTATATGGCGTATGGGGATTGGATGTCGATTGCTGATCTGACCCGTAGCCTTGTACAGAACGCAGCCATGGCTGTTGCTGGCTCACATGTTGTTACACATCATGATGGTCGCCAGGCGGATTTAGGTGGTCAGTGGAAGCAAATATCCCTATATGACGCTATTTCGAACGGTGTAGGCGAGACGGTCACAGCCCTTACCCCGTATGCAGATTTGAAGAAGCTCGCAGAAAAACTTGGCATGAAGATCGATCCAAAATGGATTACCGGAAAGCTCGCTGAAGAGATCTTCGAACATGTTGCACGTCATGAGTTAGTTGAACCAACATTTGTAATGGGCTTCCCTGTCGATACATCTCCACTTGTTCGTGCACACCGCGAGCTTCCAGGAGTTGTTGAAAAGTGGGACTTGTATGTTGATGGTTTCGAACTTGCAACTGGATACTCAGAGTTAATCGATCCAGTTGTTCAGCGCGATCGTTTAGTTGAACAAGCAACACTTGGTGCAAAGGGTGATCTTGAAGCGATGCAGGTAGATGAAGATTTCTTGCGGGCGATGGAGTTTGCAATGCCACCTACTGGTGGAATGGGAATGGGTGTGGATCGTTTGCTCATGGCACTTACAGGTCTTGGAATTCGCGAAACAATCTTGTTCCCACTTGTTAAGCCAGAAATTGATTAATCAATGCAGATTCGTCCAGCTCGCACAAGCGACATTAAAGGCATTCGCCAATTAATTGATTCGTATGCACCACAAGGTCGCTTACTTTCTAAAGAGACCGTAACTTTGTATGAAAGCGTGCAAGAGTTCACAGTTGCTGTAGAAGGCGATGAGGTTGTTGGCTGCGGCGCGCTTCACGTTCTTTGGGAAGATCTCGCCGAAGTTCGTACAGTTGCAGTGTCAGAAAAACTTCGCGGTCAAGGTGTTGGACATCAAATTCTTGAGTCAATCATTTCTCGCGCACACAACATCGGAGTAAAGCGGATCTTTTGTTTAACCTTTGAAACAGAGTTCTTTGGTCGTCATGGTTTTGAAGTTATTGAGGGCACTCCAGTTGAACCTGAGATCTACAAGGAGCTTTTGCGCTCATACGATGCCGGTGTGGCTGAGTTCTTGGATCTTGAATCGGTGAAGCCAAATACCTTGGGCAACACCCGCATGCTGAAAAAGCTGTAAGTGATTTGCAGCCCAGAAAATTGCTGAAAAAGCTGTAAAAAAGAGACCCAGATTTAGCCCCTTTTCGGGCATAACCCCGCCACATTTGGGGTTGTAGAGGCACGGCCCATTCCACCTCGCGAGCGTAGCCCCGCAGGTATTAGGCTTAATGAAAGATCGACCCAAAGGAGTTCTGCCCATGTTTGAGCGCTTTACCGACCGAGCCCGCCGTGTTGTTGTGCTGGCCCAAGAAGAAGCACGCATGCTCAATCACAACTACATCGGCACTGAGCACATCCTGCTTGGACTTATCCACGAAGGTGAAGGCGTTGCAGCTAAGGGGCTTGAGTCAATGGGTATCTCACTTGAAGGCGTTCGCGCACAAGTTGAAGAGATTATCGGACAAGGTCAGCAAGCACCAAGTGGCCACATTCCATTTACTCCGCGCGCGAAGAAAGTTCTTGAACTTTCACTTCGTGAAGCGTTGCAGTTAGGTCACAACTACATCGGAACAGAACACATTCTTCTTGGATTAATTCGCGAAGGTGAAGGCGTTGCAGCACAAGTTTTAGTAAAGCTTGGCGCAGATCTCAATCGCGTTCGTCAGCAAGTAATTCAACTACTTTCTGGTTACCAAGGAAAAGAAGCTGTACAAACTGGTGGACCTGCAGAAGGAACTCCATCAACATCTTTGGTACTTGATCAATTTGGTCGCAATCTGACGCAAGCTGCACGTGAAGGAAAGCTTGATCCAGTAATTGGTCGCGAAAATGAGATCGAACGCGTGATGCAGGTTCTTTCACGTCGTACAAAAAATAACCCTGTTCTTATTGGTGAACCAGGTGTTGGTAAGACCGCAGTCGTTGAAGGTCTTGCACAAGCAATTTACAAGAACGATGTTCCAGAAACTTTGAAGGACAAGCAGTTGTACTCACTTGATTTAGGTGCACTTGTTGCTGGTTCTCGCTACCGTGGTGATTTCGAAGAGCGCTTGAAGAAGGTGCTTAAGGAGATTAAAACTCGCGGTGACATCATTCTTTTCATCGATGAGATTCACACGCTTGTAGGTGCCGGAGCGGCAGAAGGTGCAATCGATGCAGCGAGCATCTTGAAGCCAATGCTTGCACGCGGCGAACTACAGACAATTGGTGCAACAACACTTGATGAGTACCGCAAGCATGTTGAAAAGGATGCAGCCCTCGAGCGCCGCTTCCAGCCAATTCAGGTTAAAGAGCCTTCAGTAGCGCACACTATTGAGATCCTTAAAGGACTTCGCGATCGCTACGAAACTCACCACCGCGTTTCAATTACAGATGGCGCCCTATCTGCTGCAGCAAACATGGCAGATCGCTATATCTCAGATCGTTTCTTGCCAGACAAGGCGATCGATTTAATTGATGAAGCAGGATCACGTCTTCGCATTAAGCGCATGACAGCTCCTGCAGAACTTCGCGAGTTTGATGACAAGATCGCAAGTGCTCGTAAGGAAAAAGAGTCAGCGATCGATGGTCAAGACTTTGAATTAGCAGCAACTTTGCGCGATAAAGAAAAGACACTTATCTCAGAAAAGCACGAGGCTGAAAAGAATTGGAAGGCAACTGATCTAGATAAGGTCACCGAAGTTGATGAAGAACTCATCGCTCAGGTTCTATCTGCATCTACTGGAATTCCTGTCTTCAAGTTAACTGAAGAGGAAACAGCTCGTCTGCTTCGCATGGAAGATGAATTGCATAACCGTGTCATCGGTCAAGATCAAGCGATCAAGGCTTTGTCACAAGCGATTCGTCGTACACGTGCTGGTCTTAAGGATCCACGTCGTCCTGGCGGATCATTTATCTTCGCTGGTCCATCTGGTGTTGGTAAGACTGAACTTTCACGCACACTTGCTTCATTCTTGTTTGGTGATGCAGATGCGTTGATTCAACTTGACATGTCTGAGTACTCAGAGCGTCACACCGCATCACGTTTGTTCGGTGCACCTCCAGGGTATGTCGGTTATGACGAGGGTGGACAGCTAACTGAAAAGGTTCGCCGTCGTCCATTCTCTGTTGTTCTTTTCGATGAAATCGAAAAGGCACACCCAGATATCTTCAACGCACTTCTTCAGGTTCTAGAAGATGGTCGCCTCACAGATTCACAAGGCCGCACCGTTGATTTCAAGAACACCGTCATCATCATGACAACAAACCTCGGTACTCGTGACATATCTAAGTCACTCGGGCTTGGCTTTGCGAACGCCGATGACGATCTCTCAAATTATGAGCGCATGAAGGGCAAGGTAAGTGATGAACTTAAGTCACACTTCCGCCCAGAGTTCCTCAACCGTATCGATGACATCATCGTCTTCCACCAGTTGACTAAGCCTCAGATCATTCAGATCGTTGATCTCATGCTGAAGAACCTTGATGATCGTTTGCAGGCAAAGGACATGGGTATCGAGCTCACACCTGCTGCGAAGGATCTTCTTGCAGAGCGTGGTTACGATCCATTGCTTGGTGCACGCCCATTGCGTCGTGTTATTCAACGTGAGATTGAAGATGGATTGTCAGAGCGAATCTTGTTTGGTGAGCTAAAGGCTGGCGAGATCATCGTTGTTGATGTTGAAGGAGAAGGGGCAGAAGCGGTCTTCACATTCCGCGGAGCACCAAAGGCTTCACTTCCTGATACTCCTGAAGATCTTGCTGAAGCACCAACAGCTTAATAATTCACCGTAAAAACCCCGATTAGTTATTCACTAAGCGGGGTTTTTGCTTTACCGTTTCGTAATGCGCAGAATACTTGCAGGCTTGGTTGCCATTCTTTCTCTTTCACTTATCACAGCTCAACTTTCAGAAGCGGCAGTAACGCCAGGAACGAAGTGTTCAAAAGCCGGTGCAACATCAACGTACAACGGTAAGAAGTACACATGTATTAAGAGTGGGACAAAATTACTATGGGATAAGGGCGTTCCTGTTGCAAAACCAGCGCCAGTGGCTACCCCTAGCGCTTCGCCAACAGCAACCCCAATACCTTCTCCGTCACCCCTTCCGACCATCACTCCAACTCCAACAGTTACCCCCAAGTTTCTGTTCGCGGATCCTTGTGAATTTGACCCTAAGACTCCCGCTGAATGGATTGCCTTCGATAAATGGTTTAGAGACTCTGGAAATAATTGTGTTGGACCCTTCAGAGTTGAAACTACCGAGTTAACATCTGAAAAACCCATATCTAAGATTGAGTTGAGTGCCCAAACTATTTCAGCTTGCAAACTTCCGCAGAATTACGCAAAAGGCGCAACTCTTGGATTTCCAGTTACTTCTGATCGCTTGAAACCCTTTCTCGAAAATAGACATCCAGGTCCCAATACCGTTTATCAAATCGTTCCTATTTATACAAATGATGCTCCAGATAAGGGCACAAATCCTCAGACTGACTACAAACCTTATTTTGATTTTTTGAAGGAATGGACAAACAATGCTTCAGATAACGGGAGCAATGTAGAGTTTAGAGTTCCGGAAAAGTATATAGAATTTCCTGAAAATATATCTGGCTTCAATCTAATGCATGATAAGAAAATAGAGGATGCCGATCGATTTAAAGTTTCACTACGAAAATATGTCGACTCAAAAATAAATTTCTCTGGTGCAAACCTTGTAATTATCCTGCTGCCACCTGGGAGCAAAGGTGGAATTATTCAACAAACGGGTTTGAATATGTTTGAAACTGATGAGGGAAGATTTTTGGCTACGACTTTTCCTCCATTAACAATCACAAGCTTCTTCCCAGGTGGAAACTTTTTGCATCCCATGTGGTGGCTCCACGAATTGCAGCATATTGGAAATGGGTTCGACGACAACAATCTAATTGATGAAAATGGTCTACACCAATGGGGTGTCATATCGAGATTCGCAGCCACAGATTTGATCGGTTGGCATAAGTGGTTAGCGGGATTTTGGGCTGATAATCAGATTATTTGTTTGAATAAAGAACAGACTTCTACCGCGTGGATCATTCCCTCACAGGTAAAGAATTCCGAAAGAAAGTTGATTGTAATTCCATTGGATTCGAAGCGAGCTATCGTTGTCGAATCTATGCGATCAGTAGGCCTAAATTTTAAAATGCCACTAAATAGTCAAGGAGCTTTAGTCTATTTAATAGATACAAATCTAACTTCCTTCCACGATGGGATTCGACTAATCCTCCCGTCCAACAGAAAAACATCCTCAATAACACCAGTAAGTAAGGCAACTGATGTTGTGATCTTTAAGCATATTGATGCACCATTGAAATTGCAGGACTATGTGATTTTCGAGGGTCTCAAAATTACAGTTATCGAATCAGGTGATTTTGGAGATGTAATCAAAGTTGAGAAAGCTTAGGAACCCAACTTCTTTAAGGCTTCTCCGCTAACGCGATACACAGTCCACTCATCCATGGGCACTGCGCCTAAGGATTCGTAGAAGTCGATGCTGGGTTGGTTCCAATCGAGCACCCACCACTGCAATCTTTCGTAATCCCGTTCAACACAGATCTTTCCTAACGCTTTCAGGAAAGCTAAGCCGTAACCCTTGCCGCGAAATGCTGGATCAACGTATAAATCTTCTAAGTAAATACCTGGCTTGCCAACCCACGTGGAGTAGTTCAAGAACCAGATAGAGATTCCAACGACTATGCCGTTGTCTTCTGCAACGTGACAGTAAGCGACAGGGTTGTCGCTGAAAAGAGATTGTTCGATCTGTTCCAATGTTGCTTTTGCTTCAAGTGGTGCCTTTTCATACTCAGCTAAATCTTTAATGAGCTGGTGAATGCGTGGAATATCTTCCTTGCGCGCGTAGCGAATCATTGCGGAAGTCTATAGCGGCGTCGGGGGAGGGCTTGAATTAATTGGTCTTCCAGCAGTGTTTTAAGGGCTTTTTCGACCTGGGATTCATCAGGCCACAACTTCTTTATTGCCGATTCTGTTAATGATTCATTGTCGCGTAGCGCTTGAATAATTGTTCCACGGCATTTGCGATCGGTACCATGCCAATCTTGAGATTTACGAACAAGTTCAGTTTTTGGATAACCATTCTTGCGCCATTGACACTGTCCGATAATCGGACAAAGTTCGCATGAAGGATTCTTAGATGTGCAAACAAGTGCACCAAGCTCCATTGTTGCCGCAGCCCATACATGTGCATTCTTTGTTGGCAGTATTGCTAAGCGACGAGCCTTTTCTTTGGCAGTGGGGGCAGGCTTTGGGTGTTCTTCGCCATCAATTGCACGCACCAATAATCGACGGATGTTTACATCCATGACAAGCGAACGTTGTTCAAATGCAAAAGCAGCAATGGCGGCAGCGGTGTACTCGCCGATGCCAGGTAAGAGTTGAAGAGTCTCTTGATCCTCTGGAACTTTGTTATTGAAATCTTCAGAAATGATTTGTGCTGCAGCATGTAATCGAAGTGCGCGTCGCGGATAACCAAGTCGCCCCCAAGCGGTAATAACTTGAGCAGGTGTTGCCTTTGCTAAATCTTTAGGTGTTGGCCAGCGCTCCATCCATTCATTCCATTTAGGAAGCACGCGATTAACGGGAGTTTGTTGCAACATATATTCGCTAACCATCACACCCCATGGCGTTGTATTGCGCCACGGTAAATCTCTTTTATTCTTTTTAAACCAAGAAAGAATTGGTTTTTCTAACGAACTCATTCCCCTGTGATTTTTACCCGTTTTAGCGCGGCATCTAACCGTGAAACCTCAACGATCTCCATGCCATCAATCTTTGTATCTGATCCTGTTGGAACTAATGCGCGCTTGAAACCAAGGCGGTACGCCTCCTGAAGTCTGCGATTTACGCCGCTGACCTTACGGATCTCGCCCGCTAATCCAACTTCGCCGATCGCCACTAAATCTGAAGGCAGAGCAAGACCTTTTGCGGCAGAGGCAACTGCCAATGCGAGGGCTAAATCAGCGGCGGGCTCAGTCATCTTCATTCCACCCACAGTTGCCGCATAAACATCGCGACCACCAACACGAATATTTGCTCGCAGCTCAAGCACTGCAAGTGTCATAGATGTACGCGCTGAATCAAGTCCTGAAACAACGCGACGTGCATTTCCATAATCATTTTCACGCCCTGCAGAAACTAATGCTTGGATCTCTGCCAAAAGTGGGCGGCGACCTTCAAGAGTTACCGTTACACATGTTCCAGGAACTGGTTCTGCATGACGAGATGTAAATAAACCAGTCGGATCTAATACAGATTCTATTCCGGTGTCACTTAGATCAAAACAACCAACCTCATCAGATGCACCAAAACGATTTTTAATTGCACGAATCAAGCGCAGACGTGAATGACGTTCTCCCTCAAACTGTAAAACCACATCAACGATGTGTTCCAAAAGTCGAGGACCAGCAATCGATCCATCTTTTGTTACATGCCCAACTAGTAGCAAGGTAATGTCACGATCTTTACAGATGCGAATTAATGCACCAGCAACCTCGCGAACCTGTGTAACTCCACCAGGTGCTCCATCTGCTGCCGAGCTTCCAATAGTTTGAACTGAGTCGATAATTAAAAGTTGCGGTTTTACAGAATCAATGTGTGCAATTACCGCGCCGAGATCTGTTTCAGAGGCAAGGAAAAGTTGTGGATCAATAGCGTTGATTCGTTCTGCACGAAGTCGAACCTGTGATGCTGACTCTTCACCACTTATATACAGAGAAGGAATTCCCTTTGAAGCTGTTTGTGCAGCAACTGAAAGTAAAAGTGTTGATTTACCTACACCTGGTTCGCCCGCAAGAAGAATTGCAGCACCTGGAACTAAGCCACCACCAAGCACACGATCTAGTTCGGAAACACCTGTTGCACGAGCATGTGCCGCAGATAGATCAACATCGCCAATAGGAGTTGCTTTAGCGGTTACATTTCCTGCAACTAATGAAAGTTTTTTAGGTGCTGCAATCTCTTCGACAACGCCCCATGCTTGGCATTCTCCGCATCGGCCAACCCATTTTTGCGAGGTCCAGCCACACTCGGTGCAGCGGAACGGATCTTTTTCAACCTTGGCCATGAGGTAACCCTATGACAAGGGACTGACTATTTCTTCTGGGCAGCCAATGTTGCTGGATGTTGAATGATGAAGAGCGGCAGGTTACGGGCTGCTGACTCACGGATGTGTTCCATTCGAGCTTCGCATAAGCGTGCCAGTTCGTTGTATGCATCCTTGCCCATCAAAAGTTCAAGTTCATACTTGTTTGAAATATAAACAGGTTCGCTACCCACATGAGCATCGCTGTTACTTGTGCAGTACCAATCGAAATCTTCTCCACCATCGCCCCAAGCCAGACGCTCATACTCACCAATAACTGTTACAGAGTATTCACGTTCGCCATATTCGCGAGTTTCAAAGCTGCGACGCAATGGCAACTGCCAACAAACATCTGGCTTTGTATCTGCAAAGTGCTTTCCATCGCGTTGGGCAACATGGTGCAGCACACAACCAAATGATCCGGTGAATCCTTCTGCCTCATAACCTTTACGGTTTAGAAAGATACATCCATCATCTACGCGACGAGTTTTGCGTTCACCATCTTCATCTTTTTCAGAAATGCGTAAAGGTCCACCAGGTTTCTTTGGGCGGGCCTCGTTGTAGTACTGCCACATATCTGGCGTCAGATAAGCAGCAGCTTTAATGGTGCGCTCTTCATCTGCTTCATCGGTGTACATGGCGCCTTCGGTACAACAGCCTGAGTTAGGTTGGTTTTTGAATACACCTTGGCAACCATCACCATAGATACAAGTCCAAAAAGAGGTAAGCCACGTTAGGTCGCACTTGAAGATTGTTTCATCGTCATTAGGGTCGAAAAATTCAACCCAATCACGCGCAAATCCTGGCATTACTTCTGACATAGTCGCAGAGCCTACAGGCATAACAGGTAGGCTTGTTACATGAATCAGCAATCAAAGGTTGCAGTTATTGGTGCAGGAGTAATGGGTGAAGCCCTTATCGCTGCATTGATTTCATATGGTGTTAAACCAGAGTTCATCACAATCTCTGAAAAGCGTGATGAGCGAGCAGCTGAGTTGATTACTAAGTATTCAATCAAAGCCGCTCCATTGGAAGCAAATGTTTCATCAGCACATGCCGTGTTATTGGTTGTTAAACCTCAAGATATGGGCTCAGTATTAGAAGAGATAAAAGGTGCCATTAATCCTGCTGCGGTTGTAATTACCTTTGCAGCCGGTAAGACAATCTCATTTATCAGCAATGGCTTAGGCACCGGCAACCCAGTTGTGCGTGTAATGCCAAATACACCGACCTTAGTTGGAGCCGGAATGGCCGCTGCATCTATGGGTGCAGGCGTGACAAATGCGCAAAAGGGTTTTGTGCTTGGATTCTTAGGTGCAACTGGAAAGGTAATTGAGGTTGCAGAAGAGCTACAGGATGCCGTTACAGCAACTAGTGGCTCTGGACCTGCCTACTTCTTCGCCTTTGTTGAAGCGATGATTGCAGGGGCAAAGGAACTTGGTCTAAGTGATGCTGATGCAACAACCCTTACAGTGCAAACCATTGTTGGTGCAGCTAAGTTGCTTGATGAATCAGGCAAGAGCGCCACAACATTGCGCGAAAATGTAACGAGCCCTAACGGAACAACGGCTGCTGCGCTCGCTTCATTTGGTTCAAATGATCTCAACTCTATGGTTGCTAAGGCAATGAAGGCGGCTCGCGATCGTTCGCAGGAATTAGCGTGAAACGCTTAATCTCCTTTGTTTTGTTAGCAACTCTTCTAGTTACACCTGTTGCACATTCTGCGCCAAAAAAGCTTGCAGTTAAACCGATGCAGTTACTAGCTACTTTAGGCACACCTGAAGAGGTAAGTGGCGCCGTTATTTCGGGTAAGTCAATTGTGGTTTTTGGTACAAAAGCATCTAAAGCTTACGCGCGCGCAATAGACCCAACGGGTAAAGAGTTGTGGAATTTAGCGCTAGATCAATCTGCAGCGTCAATTGCAACAGCAGCTGCAGTTGATCCAGCAGGAGATATTTGGATCGCAGGCGCAACCCCTATGGCCATGGGATTAACTCCACCGGCGACTGCAACTCCGTTGAATCCAGATAACGCTGTGATTCCACCAAATGTATTTATTGGCGATTTACATGCTGTGACTATTTGGAAAGTTAGCGCATCCGGTTCTTTGATATTCACCAATACCTTGCCCACGAGCTACGTGCTTTTCCCAACTGCCGTTAGTGTCGATAAGGCAGGATCATCTGTTGTCGGAATCATGGCCACAGAAAAAGGAACCGCTGGCTTTCTGGCAAATACCGATATCGCAGGTGTTTTTTCTAAGTTACTACAAATAGGTCAAGTTGCTACTACAGCAGAATCAGTTGTGCGTCATAGCGACGGAACATTCACAGTTGCTGGATCTAGCTCTGAGACTTTGGCAGGCAAAAAGGTTGTAGGAATTAGCGATGGAGTTTTAATTAAAGTTTCTAAAGCATTGAAGATCACTTCAGTAGTTCGTAGCTCTGTTGCAAAAGGAAAGCGTGTGTGGAATAGCGCCTCCAACACCTTGTTGCTCACAGGTGAAGTTACTGCAGCGGGAAAAACAGAAACAGCTGTAACTAAATTTTCTAATGCATTTGCACCTACCTGGACCCATCGATTCCCATCGACAGGTCCTGCCGTGAGCGGATCTTTAAACCAAGCATTTTTTATTTCAACTGGTGCGGTCTCACAGTTGAACTGGAGCCCTAAAGCTCCAACTCCGTTGCTTTTGACCTTTG
>Ga0228701_1000495_pt1 | contig 32649 bp, 29 predicted proteins | sample McNCre117_Aug_MG_2_FD_178017 | JGI IMG/M metagenome (GOLD analysis project Ga0228701, IMG submission 178017) | Freshwater microbial communities from McNutts Creek, Athens, Georgia, United States - 11-17_Aug_MG | ecosystem: Environmental > Aquatic > Freshwater > Creek | place: USA: Georgia... | reverse complement strand
AAGATCACGTCCTTGTGCAGGCTCAGCATGCAGTTGGGGTTGGTCTTCATGTTGGTGCCGGGGGCCACGCCGAAGTAACCGGCTTCGGGGTTGATGGCGTACATCTTGCCGTCGGCGTGGGGCTTGACCCAGGCGATGTCGTCACCGATGGTGGTCACGCTCCAGCCTTCAAAGGCTTTGGGGGGCACCAGCATCGAGAAGTTGGTCTTGCCGCAGGCGCTGGGGAAGGCCGCAGCGACGTGGTATTTCTTGCCTTGGGGGTTGGTCACGCCCAGGATCAACATGTGTTCGGCCAGCCAGCCTTGCTCGCGGCCCATGTTGGAGGCGATGCGCAGCGCGAAGCACTTCTTGCCCAGCAGCGCGTTGCCGCCGTAGCCCGAACCGTAAGACCAGATCTCGCGGGTCTCGGGGAAGTGCACGATGTACTTGGTGGTGGGGTTGCAAGGCCACGAGGTGGTGTCCTTTTGGCCAGCAGCCAAAGGTGCGCCCACGGTGTGCATGCAAGGCACGAACTCGCCATCGGTGCCCAGCACGTCAAACACGGCTTTGCCCATGCGGGTCATGATTTTCTGGTTGACGGCCACGTAGGCGCTGTCGGTCAGCTCGATGCCGATGTGGCTGATGTGCGAACCCAGAGGACCCATCGAGAAGGGCACCACGTACATCGTGCGGCCAGCCATGCAACCGTCAAACAGCGGGTTGAGGGTGGCACGCATTTGCGCGGGTTCCATCCAATTGTTGGTGGGGCCGGCGTCTTCTTTTTTGGCCGAGCAAATGTAGGTGCGGTCTTCCACGCGGGCCACGTCGGATGGGTCAGAGCAGGCCAGGAAAGAGCCGGGGCGCTTGGCGGGGTTGAGCTTTTTGAAGGTGCCTGCAGCGACCAGTTCGGCGCACAGGCGGTCATATTCTTCTTGTGAACCATCGCACCAGTAAATGTTGGCGGGCTTGCACAGGGCGGCCATTTCGGCGACCCAGGCGATCAGCTTGGCGTTTTTGACGTAAGCCGGTGTGTTGAGGTTCAGGCCCTGCATCACGGGTGAGTTCATGGGAAAAGCTCCAAAGTTTGAAAATCGTTTTTTCAAAATCTCCTGCGCAAGAGACTTTGAAAAAACGAGTCGTGCTTGAAAAACGCGGTTTGGGGGTTGGCTTGTAACCCGCTTGTAACTGCAGGGCCTCGATTTTAGGGAGGCAGGCCACTTTGTGCCTTTCAATCTGCGCCAAATGGGTCTTAAATCTATGCAAAAAATGCATGATGTTATGCGGGTCATCCCAATCCACTTGGATTCAAGCGGCCTCTGTCAGCCTCCGAGGCCGTGCGGGCATGAAAAAACCGCAAGCGCCGAAGCGGTTGCGGTTTTTGGTGCAGTGCCACAGCCGGGGCTGCGCGCTGCGAGGTGCTGAAAAGGCTTCAGGCCATGAAGACGGCGATGAAAGCCAACAGGAAAATCAGCACGGCACCAGCGGCCGGAATGACCACGGGGATGTGCTTGACCACGTTCTCAACGGGATCATCAGAAACATGGGTGTCGTTGTGAGCAGACATGATGGACCTCAAAACAAGAATGCGCGTATTGTAGCCAGACCCGACTGTGACGGGCTTGACAGGCAGAAATTACATCAAGGCGTAGGTTGTGCTGGCCCGAAAAACGCTTTTGCCATCGTCGGCACCGGCCAGATCGATCTCGCCAAAGGCCATCGCCTTGCCGACACGCAAAACCCGGGCGGTGACGATCGCGTCCTGTCCTGACAGGGGTTTCATGAAGGTACTCGACAGCTGCACCGTGCTGCAAGGCCGAAATGCACCAAAGTGCTGGATCAGGGCCAGCACCATGGTCGTGTCGGCAGCGGCCATCATGGCCTGACCACACAGCATGCCGCCCACGCGGGACAGTTGATCGCTTTGGGGCAGACGCAAGCTCACGCTGTTGTCAGCCAGGCGTTCGACCTTCAGGTTCAGGGCCTGCACCCAGGGGGCAAACAGATCGGACAAGGCTTGTTGAAGGCTTTCTGCGCTGATGGGGGGCTGGCTCATGACGTGTTCCTTGTGTGATGGGGGGATTCTTGCAGACAGCCGCTCAGGGGCTGGCCCGGGGGTTTGTACGAGGCTGCGGCAAATTACCTTATGCCCATAATGCAATTTCATGGCCACGACCCGCAACCTGCACCAGATCAAAAGCGAACAGACGCGTGAGCGCTTGCTGGATGCCGCTTTGGGTTTGATGTACACCAAAGGGCATGGGCAGTTGTCGGTGCATGAGGTGGCGAAGGCGGCGGGCATGACGGCAGGCGCGGTGCAGCATCACTTCGCCTCCAAGGCGGTGCTGATGCTGGAGGTGATCAGCCGCTTGATCAGACAACTGGAGGCGTCCAGCGATTTTTGGCCGCCGCCGCATTGGAGCCTGGCGCGCCGCGCCGACCATTTTGTTCAACAAGCCTGGGCGCTGTTGTATGGCCAGTCCCGCTTTGCGGTGGCCTGGTCGGCTTATCTGGCGGCGCGTGAAGACCCACTCATGGTGGCCCACATCGTTGAGCGGCGTGGGGTGCTGACCGCCAGCTTGCATCAGCGCATGGCGCAAAGTTTTCCTGAAATGTGCCAGGGCCCGCGCGCCCAGGCGCGCGTCCAGTTCGTGTTGTCTGCGTTGCGCGGCATGGGACTGGTGGCTCCTTTTTCGCCTGCGGCGGCTTTGCCAGCGCAGTTGCACGTGTTGTCGCACTACCTTCAATCGTTTGAATCCCCGGAGACATGACATGAAAAAATCGCTGTTGGCCGCTTTGCTGTGCGGCGTCCATTTGCTGGCGCAGGCCGCTTATCCAGAAAAAGCCATCACGCTGATCGTGCCCTACCCGCCAGGCGGGGCCACCGACATCCTGGCGCGCAAGCTGGCAGGCCCCTTGGGTCAGCGCCTGGGGCAAACCGTCATCGTTGAAAACAAGGCGGGTGCCGGTACGGCCATCGGTGCCACGGCGGTCGCCAAATCGGCCCCCGATGGCTACACCCTGCTGATTTCTTCCAACACCACGTTCACCGTCAATGCAGCGCTCAAGAGCAGCCTGCCCTATGACCCCCAAAAGGACTTTGAGTCGATCGGCCTGATTGGCAGTTCGCCCCTGGTTTTGCTGGCGAACCCCAAATTGCCGGCCAACAACGTCAAGGAATTGCTGGCGCTGGCCAAGGCCGACCCCAAGGGCCTGAACTTCGGCTCGTTTGGTGTCGGCACCTCGGCGCACCTGGCGGGCGAAATGTTCAAGGTCATGACCGGGGCCAACATGCTGCATGTGGCTTACCGCGGCAGTGCGCCCGCCATGACCGACTTGATTGGTGGGCAGATTCCGTTGACGTTTGACACCAGCGTGGCCGCCATGCCGCAGATGGCCACGGGCAAGGTCAAGGCGATTGCCGTGACCACGCGTCAGCGCTCACCCCAGATGCCGCAAGTGCCTTCCGTGGCCGAAGCGGGTTTTCCTGACTATGAGATGGTGCCCTGGATCGGTTTTGTAGGGCGGCGTGGCATGTCTGCCGAGGTGAGTGGCAAATTGAGTCAAGCCCTCAAGGACAGCGTGAACGATCCCGTGGTCAAGGCGGAATTGCAAAAAGTGGGGCTGGATGTGCTGTTTGAGCCCGGCAGCGTCTATGACAAACGGGTCGCGCAAGAGTTGCCTTTGCTGCGGGCCTATGTGCACCGCGCCAACATCCCGGTGGAGTGAACGCCATGTCATTGGTCGAACAAAGTGCGGTTGATTTGCGCCGCCAGATCGGTGAAAAAGTCATATCTCCGGTTGAGTTGATGCAGGCGTGCATCGACCAGATCGAACGCTACAACCCGGCCGTCAACGCCATCTGTGCCACTGACTACGAGCGTGCATTGGCCACGGCCCGCGAAGCCGAGGCCCAGGTCATGCGCGGCGAGCCTTTGCCAGCCTTGCATGGCTTGCCCTTGGGGGTGAAAGACCTGCAGGCCACAGCCGGGCTGCTGACAACCAGCGGCAATGTGCGCTTGCGTGGCCATGTGCCCGAGCGCGATGTCTCCTACGTCGCGCGATTGCGTGCAGCCGGGGCCATCGTGACCGCCAAAACCAACACGCCCGACATGGGCGCAGGGGCCAACAGCCGCAACCCGGTCTGGGGTGCCACTGGCAACCCGTTCAATCCTGCACTCAATGCGGGCGGGTCTTCTGGCGGCTCGGCCGCGGCATTGGCCACCGACATGCTGCCGCTGTGCACAGGGTCTGACACCGGTGGTTCGCTGCGCATTCCTTCGGCTTTGTGTGGTGTGGTGGGCTTGCGGCCTTCGCCAGGTTTGATTGCCAATGACATGCGCCCGCTGGGCTGGTCGGCCATTTCGGTGTTGGGCCCGATGGGGCGTGATGTGGCTGACACCGCCTTCATGATGCAGGCCAGTGTCGGGCCACACCCCATGGACCCGCTGAGCCTGGGTGTGCAGCATGAGTCGTTCTGGCCTGTGCAAGCCGTCGATTTGCGAAAAGTGCGTGTGGCCTACACCGAAGACTTTGGCGCTTGCGCTGTTGACCCGATGGTTCGTCGGGCCTTTCGCGAGCGGGTGCAGGCCATCTCACGCGAAGTGGCGGTCTGCGAGCCACTCCATTGGGATTTGAGCGACGGCCACCGCTGCTTCGACGTGATCCGCGCCGAAAGCTTTTATGCCGCTTTTGAAGAGGTCTACCGCACCCAGCCCGACACGCTGGGGCCCAATGTGCGCGCCAATGTGGAGATGGCCGCCAGCATCACGCTGGCCGACCGGGCCTGGTCACACCTGGCGCAGACGCGCATCAACCGGCAATTCCAGGCGGCGTTTGCGCATTACGACCTGATCCTGTCCCCGGTCACGCCCTTGTCGCCTTTCCCGTGGACGCAGCTGTATGCCGAGGTGGTGGACGGGCACAAACAGCGCAACTATTACGAGTGGTTGAGCCTGACCTACATGGTCACCTTGGCCACCAACCCGGCTTTGTCACTGCCCTTGGGTTGTGACGAAGCGGGCATGCCGTTTGGCCTGCAACTCATTGGCCCGCTGCACCGCGACGCGCAGCTGATGCGCATGGCGGCAGCGCTGGAGCAATGGGGCAAAACGCAAAATGGTTTCAGCAGGCCCCGGCCCGACATGGTTGCCTTGCAGCAAGCCCATCCCGAACTCAAGAGCATCGTGATGCACCCGCCCATTCTGGACGCAGGTGTGCAGGTTGACGTTCGCAACGCGGTCTGAAATGCCATGACTTCTTCCATCCTTGTTCTGGGCGCCGGCATGGTTGGCACCTGCACCGCCTTGCATTTGCAGCAGCGGGGTTTCGATGTTGTGCTGGTGGACCGCCGAGCGCCGGGGCAAGAAACCTCGTTTGGCAACGCGGGCCTGATCCAGCGCGAGGCGGTCGAGCCCTATGCCTTTCCGCGTGAGCCGGGCTTTTTGCTCAATGTGGCTTTGGGGCGCGGCGCTGAAGTGCACTGGCATGCCCGGGGGCTGTGGCAAATGGCGGGGTCGCTCCTGCGCTACCTGCGCTACTCACACCCTCAGCGCCACGCGCAAGCGACTGAAGCCTACAGCCGCCTGATTGCCCATGCGACGGATGAGCATGACCTGTTGATCGCCGCCGCAGGCGCGCAGGATTTGGTGACGCGTGAAGGCTTTCGCTTCGTGTTCCGCACGGCCTGGGCGTTTGATGAGGCGGCGCAACGCGCCGAAGATTTGCACACGCGTTTTGGCGTGCTTTCTCAAGTAGAAAACACGGCCCAACTCGCATTGGCCGAACCCGCTTTGCAAACGCCATTGGCCGGTGCTGTGCATTGGCGCCAGCCTTGGGCCGTCAACAACCCGGGCGCTTTGGTGCAGCGCTATGCCGATTTGTTTGTGGCGCGTGGCGGCCGCTTGCTGATCGGCGACGCAGCCAGCTTGCAGGCGCAGGGATCAGGTTGGTCGGTTCAAACCACTGAAGGTCCCATACACGCCGAACAAGCCGTGTTGGCGCTCGGCCCTTGGTCGGATGGTTTGATCCGCACGCTGGGTTATCGCTTTCCGCTCTTCATCAAGCGTGGCTACCACCAGCACTACACATCGCCCGCTCAGGTGCGTCAGCCGATTCTCGACGCCGAGCGCGGCTATGTGCTGGCCCCCATGCAACGCGGCCTGCGCCTGACCACGGGCGCAGAGTTTGCGCCCATCGACGCTCCACCCACACCCGTGCAAGTGGCCAAAGCTGAGGCGCTGGCGCGTGAACTGATCGACTTGGGCCAGCCCTTGCCCGAGTCGCCCTGGCTGGGCGCACGCCCTTGCACCGCCGACATGCTGCCGGTGATGGGCCCCGCGCCGCGTCACAAAGGTTTGTGGTTCAACTTCGGCCATTCGCACCAGGGCTTCACGCTCGGGCCGGTGGCGGGGCGACTGCTGGCCGAGATGGTTCAGGGCGAGCGCCCTTGGGTGGACCCGATGCCGTATTTGCCCGCACGCTTTGCTTGACGTCTGAGGACTCGTCTGCCCAGAGGGGCCGTTTAAACTGCCCGCTGATTCTGTTGACGGACCCCCACATGCTTTCCACCCAAGACAAAACCCGCATCGACGACACCCGCATCGCTTCGGTGCGCCCGCTCATGACCCCAGCGCTGCTCGAAGAGCGGCTGCCCGCATCCCCCGCGCACCTGGCGCTGGTGGAGCGTTCGCGGCAAGACATCTCGAATGTGTTGCAAGGCCAGGATGACCGTTTGGTGATCGTGGTCGGGCCGTGCTCCATCCATGACCACGAGCAAGCCATTGCCTATGCCAAGCTGCTCAAGGCCGAGGCCGACAAGCACGCCAAAGACTTGCAAATCGTGATGCGCGTGTATTTTGAAAAACCCCGCACCACCGTGGGCTGGAAGGGCTACATCAACGACCCGCATCTGGACGGCAGCTTCGCCATGAACCAGGGGCTGGAGATGGCGCGCAAGTTGTTGCTCGACATCATCGACCTGGGCCTGCCCGTGGCCACCGAGTTTCTGGATTTGCTCAGCCCGCAATACATCAGCGACCTGGTCACCTGGGGCGCGATCGGTGCCCGCACCACCGAAAGTCAAAGCCACCGGCAGCTGGCCAGTGGCCTGTCGTGCCCGGTGGGTTTCAAAAACGGCACCGACGGTGGCGTCAAGGTCGCTGCCGATGCGGTGGTGGCCTCCAAAGCGCCGCACGCCTTCATGGGCATGACCAAGATGGGCCAGGCGGCGATCTTTGAAACCCGAGGTAACCAGGACGTGCACATCATTTTGCGCGGCGGCAAGACCCCCAACTATTCGGCAGCCGATGTCGATGCCGCCTGCAAGGCGCTCGAAGCATCGGGCATCGCGCCACAAGTCATGGTGGACGTGTCGCACGCCAACAGCAGCAAGCAACACGCCAAACAAATCGAGGTGGCGCACGATGTGGCCGCGCAAGTGGCAGCCGGTGACCGCCGCATCATGGGCTTGATGATCGAGAGCCATTTGAACGAAGGCCGTCAGGACTTGAAAGAAGGGCAAGTGCTGGCGTACGGCGTGTCCATCACCGATGCCTGCATCAGCTTTGACCAGACCATGCCGGTCCTCGATGCCCTGGCGCAGGCGGTGCGTCAGCGGCGAGCTCAGGCTTGATTTATTTTTGGAACCGCTTGACGCTGCCCAATCCGCAGGCTTAAAGTGGCACCGCTGATGTCGGTGCAACCGACCGAAGCATCCTCTGGGGTGCATTCATGCGCCCCGCCCATCAGAACGACAAACCTTCTTTTGGGCAAACTTTGGGACGATCCTCTCGTGACGACCCATCAGCCCGACCGGTTCGCCGGTCGGGCTTGTCATTTGGGGGCTTGGTTTTCTTCACATGGCCTTGTTCACGCAGCAGGCCCACACCCAGCCTGAATCAAGGCTCGTGTTGCGCCAGGTAAACGCCCCCGGGCAGTTCGGTCGGGTTGAACATGGGCGAGGTGCGGCTGCTCTCCATGTCAATGCCAATCCGCAACGCCTGTGCCAGCCCACCGAGTTCATCGGCCAAGAGGACCAGCAGGTCATCCAGTGAAACCAGGCCCATCAGCTGCCCATCGGCTTCGGTGACGAACAGCCGCCGTACCCCGTGGTGGGTCATGGCTTGCACGGCTTCGTGCACGCTGGCTGTGCCGGGTACGCGAATCAAGTGGGGGGTACTGAACGCGCCCACGTTCTGCTCTTGTGGCAAACGGTCCTGGGCCAGCAGGTTGATGACCAGATCGCGGTCGGTCACCACGCCCACCACGCGTGTGGCGTCCTCGGGGTCGGTCACCGCCAAGGCACCCACATGGTGGACGCGCATCATCTCGGCGGCTTTGTGCACCGGCGCTTCGGCGCTCAGGGTGAGGATGTCACGCTGGCAAAGTTCGGACAGGGTCATGAAAAAAGCTCCTGAAATGACAACAGCCCACCTTAGTCGGATGGGCTGATGATTTCAGTGAGACGATTCACACAAGGGGCGTTGGGCCCTTCGCACCCTCAGTGCAAAGACGACAGAAATTGTTGAAGCTCAGGCGTCTTGGGGTTTGAAAACAGTTCAGCCGGCGCCCCCTGCTCATGCACCCGACCCTGGTGCATGAAGATCACGCGGTCGCTCACTTTGCGTGCAAAGTTCATTTCGTGCGTGACCATCAGGAGTGTCATGCCTTCTTGTGCGAGCGACTCCACCACCGCCAGCACTTCGCCCACCAGCTCAGGGTCGAGGGCCGAGGTGATTTCGTCGCACAGCAAAATGCCGGGGGACATGGCCAGGGCGCGTGCGATGGCCACGCGTTGTTGCTGCCCACCCGAGAGTTGATCGGGGTAGGCGTCAAATTTTTCGGCCAGGCCCACGCGGGCCAAGAGGCGACGAGCGGTTGCTTCGGTTTCGGATGCGGATTGGTTTTTGACCAAACCAGGTGCCAACTGAATGTTCTTGCCGACGCTCAGGTGAGGGAACAGGTTGAACGACTGAAAGATCATGCCAACCTGTTGGCGCAAGGCGCGCATGGCGGCGGGGGCATCGTAGACCAGAGGCTGGCCTTGCACCGTCAGGCTGCCATGCTGAAAAGTTTCCAGCCCGTTGATGCAGCGCAGCAGCGTGCTTTTGCCCGAGCCGCTTTTGCCGATGATGGCGATGACCTCGCCGGCTTGCACCTGCAGGTCGATGCCCTTGAGGACTTCGTTGCTGCCATAGGACTTGCGCAGGCCGTTGATGGCGACGGCAGCCGTGGAGTTAGCGTTGGACATGGAATTTGCCTTCGAGAGAACGTGCATACAGGCTGATCGGGTAGCAGATCAGGAAATACAAAGCCGCCACACAGCTGTAGACCACAAAGGGTTTGAAGGTGGCGTTGGTGATCATGGTGCCGGCCTTGGTCAGCTCGACAAAGCCGATGACCGACGCCAGCGCTGTGCCCTTGACCACCTGCACCAGAAAGCCGACGGTGGGCGCCACGGCAATGCGTGCTGCTTGCGGAAAGATCACATAGCGCAGCTGTTCGCCAAAGTTCAGCGCCAGGCTCTGCGCCGCTTCCCACTGGCCTTTGCCAATCGATTTGACACAGCCGTGCCAGATTTCGGCAAGAAAGGCGCTGCTGTACAGCGTCAGGGCCACAGCGGCGGCTGTCCAGGCCGATGTTTCCACGCCCAGCATGGCCATGCCGAAATACGCCAGAAAGAGCTGCATCAGCAAAGGCGTGCCTTGAAAGACCTGGACATAGAGCGCCACGCCTTGTTGTAGGCTGCGTACGGGCGAGGTGCGGGCGACCAGCAGGGCCAGACCCACCAGACCACCGCCGACAAATGCGATCAGTGACAGCACCAGGGTCCAGCGTGCGGCCAGCAAGAGGTTGCTGACGATGTCCCAAAGAGAAAATTCAACCACGGCGGCCTCCGAACAAGAAGCGCTGGCCGAACCAGTTCAGCGTGGCGCGTGTGGCGATCGACAACAACAGGTAAACAGCGGTGGCCACGATGAAGGCTTCAAAGGCGCGGAAGTTGCGGCTCTGGATCAGGTTGGCCGCAAAGCTCAGCTCTTCGGTCGAGATCTGCCCACACACGGCCGAGCCCAACATCACGATGATGATTTGGCTGACCAGCGCAGGCCACACCCGCTGCAGCGCTGGCGGTAGCACCACGCGGATGAAGGTTTGCATGCGTGTCAGGGCCAGGCTCATGGCGGCTTCAATTTGCCCAACCGGCGTGGTCTGGATGCCGGCGCGCACAATTTCGGCGCTGTAGGCCCCCAGGTTGATCACCATGGCGATCACCGAAGACCACTCGGGGCTCAGGCGCAAGCCCATGGCAGGCAAACCGAAGAAGATGAAAAAGAGCTGAACGATGAAAGGCGTGTTGCGGATCAGTTCCACATAGGCCGCCACGCCGGGACGGCTCCAGCCAGGCCCCTGCGTGCGCACCCAGGCGCAGGCAATGCCCAGCAACACGCCCAGCACCGCAGACACGGCCGTGAGGCCCATCGTCCACGCCACGCCCTTGACCAGCAAGGGCCATTCGGTCAGGACCGAAACAAAGTCCAGCTCAATCGCCATGGTGTTGAACCTTGTGGGGTTTATTCAGGCAGCTGGCCAGCGGGGCGGCCCAGCCACTTTTGCGCCATCTTGTCGATGTCACCTGATTTCTTGGCGTCAGCAATGATCGCGTTGACCTTGGTGCGCAAAGCGTCTTCGCCCTTGCCCACGCCGATGAAGTTGGGGCTGTCCTTGAGCAGCAGCTTGTACTCGGCACCCAGCTGCGGGTTCTTTTGCATCATCACACCCGCGACCGAAGCGCCGGTGGCCAGCAGTTGGGTCTGACCCGACACATAGGCCGACACGGTGGCGTTGTTGTCCTCAAAGCGCTTGAGGTCGGCACCTGCCGGGGCCACTTTGGTCAGCTCCTGGTCTTCAATGGCACCACGCGTCACGGCCACGGTCTTACCCGCCAGGTCGTTCATGGACTTGATGTTCAGCGTCTTGGCACCGTAGATGGCCTGGAAGAAAGGCGAGTAGGCCGAGGTGAAGTCGATGACTTTTTCGCGCTCGGGGTTTTTGCCCAGGGTGGAGATGACCAGGTCGGCCTTTTTCGTTTGCAGATAGGCGATGCGGTTGGCGCTGGTCACGGGCATCAGCTCGATCTTCACGCCCATCTTGGTGGCGATGTAGTTGGCCATGTCGATGTCCAGGCCTTGAGGTTTGAGGTCGATGCCGACAAAACCATAGGGCGGGAAGTCGGTCGGGATGGCGATCTTGATCAGCTTGGTTTTCTGGATGTTGTCCAGCGCGGTCTGGGCCTGGCTGACACCGGCCAAAGTCAAGAGGCTGGTGGCCACGGCGGCGGACAACACAAGGCGTTTTGAGAGTTTCATAGCAAGGCTCCTAGGTAAGTGGAAGGTGGTTGGGGTGATGTGCTGCGTGCGGTGTTTTTCTTTGCCGTCACAGGTGGCGGGCTCATGGGCGCCAAAGCCAGGCGAAGTTCGGCCAGTGGGTCCGCAGGTGAAGGGTTGATCTGCAATGCCGACAGGACTTGGCCAATGTGCTCGGCCATGAGCTGTTCGGCGCGCTCTTTGTCACCGCGCTCCAGGGCCTGAACGATCTCGATGTGCTCCTGGCAAGACTTCACCGCGTCGTGGCTCGACTGGTAGAGCATGGCGATCAGCGTGGTGCGTGCCGTGAAATCACGCAAGGTGTCGGCCAGCAATTGGTTGCCCAGGCATTCGGCCAGGCACACATGAAAGTCGCCGAGCAAAAAGCTGCGGCGGCCCACATCGTCTTGTTTGAGTGCCGTTTTTTCTTGCTGGATGTGCTGCTTCAGGCGCTTAAGCGTGGCCTTGTCCATGGCCCCGGCGCTGCGGATCAGGCCCGTCTCGATCACCTTGCGGGCCTCAAAGGCCTCACGGGCTTCGGTTTTGGAGGGCTGCACCACAAACCAGCCCCGGCGCGAGCTGACCTGCACGATGCCCCGTGCAGCCAGCTGCATCAGTGCTTCGCGCACCAGGGTGCGGCTGCAGTCGAACAGCATCGACAAAGCCTGCTCGCCCAGGCGTGCGCCGGGCATCAGCTTTTGGGCCAGGATCGCTTCCACAATCCGGTCGGCAATGTCTTTGGAGTTCACAGTCAGGGATTCCTTTGCTTGAACCTGTAGCGAATACCGTGCCACTTGTTTTGGCATCTTGTATGCAAGATTGGTGCATCATAGGTGTGCGCAAACCACTTGCGGCTCATGGATTTCCCTTGTCTGGTGCATGGGCGTGCACCGATTTGTGTTGTGCGGTGCTGATTCGCTTGTGCCAAGAAAAAAGGGCCTGACAGGGAATGCCCCGTCAGGCCCTTGGCTGAAAGTGTGGGTGCTTAACTCGCCAAGCCCACAAACACGTTTTGCACGTCGTCGTTGTTGTCGATGGCACCCAGGAAAGCTTCGACTTCTTCGAGCTGTTCAGCGCTCAGGTTGGCGGGATCGACCGGGTTTTTGGGCTTGTAGCCCAGCTTGGCCGACACCACGGTGAAGCCAAAGTTGGGCAGGGCGCGGCTGACCAGGTCCAGGTCGGTCGCTTCGGTGATGAACACCGTCACGCCGTCTTCGTCGGCGGGCTCAAAGTCTTGCGCGCCGGCTTCGATGGCGGCCAGTTCAGGGTCGGCACCGGCCTGGGTGGGTTCGGCTTCGATGAAGCCCACATGGTCAAAATCCCAGGACACCGAGCCCGAGGTGCCTTGTTGGCCTTTGCGAAACAGCACCCGCATTTCAGACGCAGTGCGGTTCACGTTGTCGGTCAGCACTTCGATCATCACCGGCACCTGGTGGGGGGCAAAACCTTCGTAAATCACGCGGTCAAAGCTCACGGCATCGCCCAGCAGGCCCGCGCCTTTTTTGATGGCGCGCTCCAGCGTGTCCTTGGGCATGGACACCTTGCGGGCTTGTTCCACCACCAGGCGCAGGCGGGAATTGGCCGCCGGATCGGCACCGTTGCGGGCTGCGATCATGATGTCTTTGGCCAGGCGGCCAAACAATTTGCCTCTGGCGTCTGCGGCTTGTGCTTTGCCTTTGGCTTTCCATTGCGCGCCCATGGTCGATTTCCTTGTTGGTTGGCCGCGCTTGGGGGTGCGTCAGCCCAAAAATGTGAGGGGAGTGGTCATGAAGTGCTAACGCGCTCGAATGACCAAAGGGGAACCGGTTTATACACCGTCAGGGGGCGGGTGGTGGCCGCGTGTCATGCGCTGCGGCTCAAGAGTGCCTTCATGCGGGCCAGCTTGGGGGTCACCACCGGAATGGTCAGCATCGTGCTGGCCACGGCCATCAGCAGCAAAGCCGTGAAGGTTTCGTTACTGATGATGCGTTTGTCCAGCAGGATGTTGGCAAAAATGATCATGATCAAGGCCTTGGTTTGCAGCAACCATCCAATGACCGATGCCTCGCCCGGAGCCCATTTCAGGATGCGCCCGGCCATGTGCACGCCGATCAATTTGCCAGCCACCGAAGCCAACAGCAGGTGGGCCGCCGCCAAAAATACGGCCTGCCCCCCCATGGCCCAGTTGGTGCGCAGACCGGTGCTCAAAAAGAACACCGGCATCATCACCAGCAGCACATGCTGGCGCAGCAGGTCCATGTGGTCCTGATCGAACCAGTCAGAGTCGACCACCGCTCCGGCAATGAAGGCCCCCACCATGAAATGCAGGCCCGACCAGTCGGCCCCGAATGCGCAGATGGCCAGCCAGACCATGGACACATACCAGCGGTCGCGTTCGGCCAGGCGCACCATCAGGCGGCGAAACAGCACACTGGCCACACCAAAGGCCAGCAAAAAAGCCACCTGTTTGCCCACGCGCTCCCAATCCATCAGGATCAGGGCCAGCACCCCCCAGATGGCGATGTCGTCCAGACTGGCGTAGCGCAGGATGCGTTGACCAATGGGTTGCCGCAGCACCTGCAGTTTTTCCATCAACAAGATCAGGATGGGCAGTGCCGTGACCGCACACGACATGCCCACACCCAGCACAAATTGCCAATCGCTTGACTGGGGGCCTTGCCAGCCCGGCGACAGCATCAGCAGGGCGGCCCCGCAGCCCAGCAGCAAGGGCATGCCCAGCGCCAGACCGGCGGTGATCGCGCTTTCGCGGCGGTGCATCCAGGCTTTGCTCAGATCGAGTTCAATGCCTGCGATGAACACAAACAGCATGACCGCCCACCACGCGATGCCGTTGAGCGACTGCACCACCGCAGGGTTAAAGACAAATTGGTAATAGTCGGGAAAGATGCGCCCCAGGACACCCGGCCCGAGCACGATGCCGGTGAGGATTTGAACCACCACCAGTGGTGCGTAATAGTCCGTTTTTCCAACGCGCCAGATCAGATAGGGCACGGTGAAGATGATCGTCATGGCGATCAGGAAAATCTCGGTGGTGTTCATGGGCCGTGATTTTAGGAGGGGCATGGCCCGGTGGGCCGGGCCCGGCGCAGGGGCCCTTGTGGGCCTGGGGTCAGGCGCAGTAAGCCAGCCCGGAGGCCACGCCGCCAAACAGATCGCCTTCGACCAGTGCCACGCCCGGAAACTCCGCTTGCAAGGCCTGCTGAAAGGTGCGCAGCGCCGACGAACCGCCGGTCAGGTAAATGGCATCGATCTGCCCGTCGGTCAGCCCGGCTTTGCGCACGCAGTCGCGGGCGCAGGCCACGGTGCGCTGGAGCAGCGTGGCCAGGTGCGCCTGCATGTCGGCCACACCCAAGGGTGCATCCAGCCCGCGCGCCAGGCATGCCAAATCGATGCGCGTGTCGGCATCGCTGACCGAGCAGCGGATTTTGGCTTGTTCCACCTCGTGTGCGATGTGGTGCCCGTGGCGTTCGGTCAGCACCTGCAGCAGGCGCTCGTGCAGGCGTGCGTCGCTGTAATTGCCGCGCAGGGTTTTGGCGTGGGCGATGGCCTTGGGCTGGTATTGCCAGTGGATCAGGTGCCAGGTGGCAAGGTCAAAAAACACCCGGTTCGGCACCTCGCGTTGTTCGGGCCCGATGTGGCGGTAGCCGAGCAAAGGCATGACCTGTTCCAGATTGAGCTTCTGGTCGTAGTCGGTGCCGCCGATGTGGACGCCCGTGGTGGCCAGGATGTCGCCGCTGCCGTCTTTGCGGTGCATGCGGTCCGGCCCCAGCCGCACCACGGTGAAGTCCGATGTGCCCCCGCCCAGATCGACCACCAGCACCGTGCTGTCACGCTGCAGGCGGCGTTCATAGTCCAGTGCGGCGGCAATCGGCTCCAGCTGAAAAGTCACGTCTTCAAAGCCCACGCTTTGTGCGGCCAGGCGCAGCGAGTTTTCAGCCTGCGCATCGCGCTCGGGGTCGCCGTCCACAAAATGCACGGGTCGGCCCATCACCACGCGTGTGGGCGCTTGACCCAGCGCCAGGGTAGCGCGCTCGCGCAGGGTGGTCAAAAAGGTGGCAATGATGTCCTGAAAGCTGATCTGCTGGTGGCCGATCTGGGTGGTTTCCAGCAACAAGGGGCTGCCCAGCAGGCTTTTGAGGGAGCGCATCAAGCGGCCTTCGGTGCCTTCCAGATAGTGCCCGATGGCCTCGCGTCCGAAATGGGTGGTGCCGTCTTCGACGTTGTAAAACACCGCCGTGGGCATGGCCAGCGCATCGCCTTCCAGCGGGATCAGGCGGGCCGTGCCCTCTTTGGGGGCATAAGCCATGGCCGAGTTGGAAGTGCCGAAATCAATACCGAGCGTACCGGCGGGGGATGGGGTCATGGGGATGGAGCGGGGTGCGGGTGCCAGATCGGCCACCCGGTGACAGGGCCACAAGCCGCAGGGCTTGCTTTTTCAGGACCGGCGATTGTGCCACCGTGGCGGCACTCAAATCGGGGAGAATCGGGCAGCATTCTCAATGAACCCTGTTTTCTCCATGACTGAAGCCAACACCTCTGCCCGTCCCGAATTGCCCGATCACCTGTCGATCGATCCACGCAGCCCGTTCCATGTCCGGGCCATTTTTGAGCACGACATCGGCATCCGCTTCAACGGCAAAGAGCGCAACGATGTGGAGGAATATTGCATCAGCGAAGGCTGGGTGCGCGTGCCTGCTGGCAAAACACTGGACCGCAAAGGTCAGCCCCTGCTGATCAAGCTCAAAGGCAAAGTCGAAGCGTTTTACCGCTGAGTCGATGTGCAGGAGTCGCGCCCTCGCGGCGCATGCCTGAGGTCTGCGAGCGCCCCATCACGGCGAGGGCGCCGCTCCCACAAGGCGGCTCAACAATCGCTCAGTGGCCTGTACGCCGCTGCAAATCCTCAAACGAGATCAACTCCCCAGCCAGCGCGCTGGCCATCACCGTCGGTGGGCTGGCCAGCCAGACCTGACCGGGGCCTGAGCGACCCGGGAAATTGCGGTTGATGGCACTCACCGTGACTTGCGATGCCTCGGTCGATGAGCCGGGTCCACAGTTGGCGCAGGCCCCACAAGAAGGCTGCAAAATCCGCACGCCCATGGCCGCAAAAGTCTTGTCATAGCCCCTGGCCGTGCAGTAATCGCGCACGGCGGTCGTGCCGTATTGCAAGAACACCTGCACGCCTTCGGGCACCTTGAGGCCCTGCGCCAGGCCCCAGGCCAGCACCGCGTGGTAATGGTCAAAGTCTTCGCGCTTGCCGGCGGTGCACGAGCCGCCATAAGCGATGTCGATGCGCACGCGTTCGTGCAGTTCAGACAACGCCAGCCCCTGGCCGGGGTCGCCGGGGCGCGCCACCATGGGGCTGAGCATGTTCAGATCGACCGTGATCTGGTGGGCGTAATGCGCGCCCTCGTCGCTGTGCATCCAGTCTTCCAGCGCGAAGTCCACACCCCGGCGTTCTTTCAAAAAACGCACCGTCTCGCCATCCGGTGCCACGATGCCCGTCAGCCCACCCAGTTCGGCGCACATGTTGGTGAGTGTGGCGCGTTCGTCGGTGTTCAGGTGGGCGATGCCCTCGCCCGCAAACTCGAACACTTTGCCCACGCCGCTGCCATTGCGGATGTAAGGCGTGGCCAGCAGGTGCAGCATCAGGTCTTTGGCGGTCACACCCGCAGGCAGTCGGCCTTGCAGCTCAACGCGCACGCATTGGGGCAGCGTCACGCGCACCGCACCGGTCACAAAGGCGTTGGCCATGTCGGTGGTGCCCACGCCAAAGGCCACGCAGCCCAGCGCGCCGCTGTGCGGTGTGTGCGAATCGGTGCCCACCACCACCTGCCCGGGCAGGGCGTAGTGCTCGGCCACCATGGCGTGCGAGATGCCGGCCACATTGCTGCCATCGTCCAGCAGCACTTCGGCATCGGTCAGCGTGCGGTGCATGCGCAGGCCATGCCGTTTGGCAAAGTCGCGTTGCGCCCGGCTCATGGCGTGCATGTTGGCAATCAGCCCGCCGCGCACATGGGCCGGGCTTTCATCGACATAGGAGGTGTGGTCTTCAAACACCACGATTTGTTCTGGCCTCTGCAAGGCAAAGTGTTCACCCAAGGTGTGGCGCAGCAGCGTGTTGGCCATGCCCGTGTAGTACTCATGGATGAAGCGCCAGTCGGCCCGCACGAACAGGCCATCGCCGGGTTGGGGTTGCTCGGGGGTGTGGGGCGCAGGTCGGCGGTGGCGTGAGAGGATTTTTTCGAACAGGGTTTGGGGGCCAGCATTCGCTTCGGCGTGCTCCCGTTGCAGGTCGGTGGCTTCAGCTCCGACATGGGGGGCTTCGGCGCGGGCTTCATGTCGGGGCTGAAGCCGCCGACCTACAGAAGAGGCTTGCAGGTGTTGTTGACCCCAGCGCAACAGACCGCCTGCGCGCAGCACGGCAGCGGCCAGCGGTTCGCGTCCGGTCACGAGATCGTCCACGCTCAGCGGCTCACCGCGTTCTATGCGCCCAATCAGCGAAAAATCGGTCGAAGTGAACAGGCCGATGTTGTCGGCATTCTGGCGGTAGATGCGTTCAAAACTCTCGGCAATGACCAGCTGCACGCCTGCCAGTTTTTCGGCGGTGGGGCTGTGTTCGCGCGATGAACCCTTGCCGTAGCGCCGTCCCCCCACCAGCACCGCAAAGCCCGCTTGTCTGAGCGCCCGACGAGCGATGGGGTTGTCACTGCCGCAGCGCAGCCCGGTGTGGGCAAAGTCGCCCAAGGTGTCGTCGTAATGGCTCAGGATGTGCACCGGGGTGATCTCGTCGGTCGAGACATCGTCGCGCAGCGGCCCGGCCTGTTCGCGGCTCAGGGTTTCGCCCGCCAGCTGGCGGCGGATCAGCGCCGGGTCCTGGCTCAGGTACAGCACGCGCAGTGGGGCGTTCAGGGCAAAGGGGGTCATGGCTCAGTTGTCCGGGTGGGCGGCTGACAAATGTTTCAGCAGCAAGTGCGCTGCCGGGCTCAACACGTCGTCGCCCCGGTGGCACAAGATGAAGCGCCTGCGCGACCAGCTTTCCTGCAGGGGCAGGATCTCCAGTCCATAGGCATCGGCGTACAAATGGGTCACTTCACGCGGCACCAGCGCAATCGCCAGGCCCGCCCGCACCACGCGCAGCGCGGCCTCAAAGTTGGTCACGATCACGCGGTGCTGCAAGCGTTTGCCCAGCAAGCCCGCTTCGCGTTGCAGCATCACCTCCACGGCCGAGTTGACCGGCATGATCACATGCTCAAACGCCAGCGTGTCGGCATAGCGCACGGCGCTCAGGCCGCACAGCGGGTGGCCTTTGGGCACGGCCACGCTCAGGTGGTCGTGGCGGTAGGTGCGGGTCTGCAGCAAGCCGGTTTCGGCCGCGTCCCAGCAAATGCCGATGGACGCCACGCCGTCGCGGATGCCGCGCACCACCTCGGGGCTGATGCGCTCTTCCAGATCGATCTGGATGTTCTGGTGCTCGGCCATTTTCAGAAACGCTGCAATCTCGTCGGCCAACGATTCGGCCATGACCGAGGCGGTGGCCAGCACGTTCACCCGGCCCTGGATGCCGGCCGCGTGGCTGGCCATGTCGCGTTCTATGCGGCTGGCGCTCAGCAGCATGCTGCGGGCGTGCTCCAGCAGGGTTTCGCCCGCCGGGGTAGGCACCACGCCGTGCTTGCGCCGGGTCAGCAGGCTCGCGCCCACGGTGGCCTCCAGCTGGGCCAGCCGTTTGCTCACGGCCGAAGCCACCATGTTGGCTTTGTCGGCGGCGCGGCTCATGTTGCCCGTGTCGCAGACGGTCACAAACAAGCGCAGCGAAGTCAGGTCAAGGTCTCGCATTAAGTTATTCCAATACGGAACAAATCGTCTTCCAAAATTGAATTGTATGATCGATTGGAAACATTAAACTCACTGCACACTCCCCCAAAGGACATTGGACATGAGCACATTTCCCTGGCCCGAGCGCGTGACCCTCCGCGAGGTGGGCCTGCGTGACGGGCTGCAAAGCATCGCCCGCACCTTGCCTACTGCACAAAAGTTGCAATGGATTCAGGGCGCGTACGACGCAGGCATCCGCGAGATCGAAGTCGGCTCTTTCGTGCCGCCTAAATTGCTGCCGCAGCTGGCCGACACGGCCGAGCTGGTGGCCTTTGCCAAAACCTTGCCGGGTTTGGTGGTGTCGGTGCTGGTGCCCAACCTCAAAGGGGCCGAGCGCGCCATGGACAGCGGTGCCGACTGGATGTTGCTGCCCTTGTCGGCCAGCCACGCGCACAGCCTGGCCAATTTGCGCAAAGCGCCCGACGATGTGGTGACCGAGATCGCTGCCATGGTCGACGCGCGCCGTGCCCGGGGGGCCAACATCCGCATCGAGGTGGGCATGAGCACCGCGTTGGGTTGCACGATCCAGGGGCAGGTTCAAGCCGAAGAAGTGCTGCGCCTGTTGAAAGCTGTTTTGGCGCTGGGCGTGGACCGTGTGGGCCTGGCCGACACGGTGGGCTATGCCGACCCGCGTCAGGTGAGTGAGCTGTTTGCCAAGGCCCGCGAAGTCGCGGGCGACCAGCTGGGCTGCGGCCACTTTCACGACACACGCGGTTTGGGCATGGCCAACGTCATGGCCGCGCTGCAAACGGGTGAAACCCGTTTTGACGCTTGTCTGGCCGGGATCGGCGGCTGCCCGCATGCTCCGGGGGCCAGCGGCAATGTGGCCACCGAAGACCTGGCGTATTTGATGGCCAGCATGGGCATCGCCACGGGCATCGATTTCGGTAAGCTCATGGCTTTGCGTGCCCAGGTGGCGCAGTGGCTCGCAGGCGAATGCCTGCACGGTTCGATCGCGCAGGCGGGTTTGCCCAAGACCCTGCGCACCGCAGAAGTGATGGCATGAACAATCCCGACAAAAAACTCCCCCTCGAAGGCTTGCGCGTCGTCGAGTTCACCCACATGGTCATGGGCCCTACCTGCGGCATGGTGCTGGCCGACATGGGGGCCGAAGTCATCAAGGTCGAGCCCATCGAGGGCGACCGCACACGCCACTTGCTGGGGGCCGGCGCGGGATTTTTCCCGATGTTCAACCGCAACAAGCAAAGCATCAAGATCAACCTGCAAAACCCCGATGGGGCGGAGATGGCACGCCGTTTGTGCGCCACCGCGGACGTGGTGATCGAAAACTTCAAGCCAGGCACCATGGCCAAGTATGGGCTGGACTACGCCAGTTTGTCGGCCAAAGATCCGCGGGTGATCTACGCCAGTCTCAAAGGCTTTTTGCCCGGCCCATATGACCACCGCACAGCGCTGGACGAGGTGGTGCAGATGATGGGCGGCCTGGCTTACATGACGGGCCGCCCCGGCGACCCGCTGCGGGCGGGCACCAGCGTGAACGACATCATGGGCGGCATGTTCGGTGCCATCGGCATTTTGGGGGCCTTGATCCAGCGCGGCATCACCGGGCGCGGGCAAGAGATCCAGTCGGCCTTGTTCGAGAACAACGTGTTTCTGGTGGGCCAGCACATGCTGCAGTACGCCATCACCGGCAAGGCCGCGGAGCCCATGCCCAACCGCATTTCGGCCTGGGGCGTGTACGACGTGTTCACCGTCAAGAACGGGGAACAGATCTTTTTGTCGGCCGTCAGCGATCCGCAATGGGCCACTTTTTGCGATGTGCTGGGTTTTGCCGACATGAAGGCCGATCCGCGCTACGCCACCAACAACGACCGCGTCAATGCGCGCAATGAGGTGTTGTTGCCGCAGTTGCGTCAGCGCTTGCAGGTCTTCACGGCTGCCGAGTTGTCGGCCATCTTCGAAAAAGCCGGCTTGCCCTATGCGCCCATTGCCAAACCCGAAGAACTGTTCGACGACCCGCACCTGAACGCCACCGGGGGGCTGGCGGATGTGCGCCTGACCGATGGCGACAAAGCCGGGCAAACTGCCCGTGCCGCTTTGCTGCCTTTCACCATGGATGGTCAGCGCCTGGGTGTGCGTCACCAGCCGCCACAGCAAGGTGAGAATACCGATGTCTTGCTGGCTTCACTGGGTCAGTCCAGTAGCGACATTGAGCGCTTGCGTGCGGCGCGGGCGGTGGCTTGAACAAGCCGTGATCAATGAAGCAAAATTTCACAACACAGGAGATCCCCATGACCGCTGAATTCAACCGCCGCCAGACCTTGGCCACCTGGGCTGCTGTCGCATGGGCCACCTTGCCTGCTTGGGCGCAGGCCCAGTCTGATCGCCCGATCAAGTTCATCTTGCCCAATGCCACGGGTTCCGGGGTGGATGCGATCACACGCGCCGCCGCACCTGCACTGGGTAAAGCCCTGGGGGCAAACGTGGTGGTCGAGAACCAGGCTGGTGCCGGTGGTGTGGTGGGTTTGCAGGCCCTGGCCAAAAACCCGCCCGATGGCTTCACGTTGTCGGTGGTGTCCAACAATGTGGTCATCTTTCCGAGTGTGCTCAAGTCCTTGCCTTTTGACATGCCCGGCGACTTCACGCCGATCGCTATCGTCGGCAGCACCCCCATGGTGCTGGTGGTCAACCCGCAAAAAGTGTCAGCAGCCCATGGCCGTGAATTCATTGCTCAGCTCAGGGCCAAACCGGACACCTACAACTTCGGATCGGGCGGCAACGGCACCATCTTGCACTTGGCCGCAGAAATGTTCCTGGACGAAGCCAAGGCCACGGCACGCCATATTCCCTACAAAGGCGTGGGCCCCATGGTGACTGACTTGCTCGGTGGCCAGATTGACTTTGGTGTGGTGGCGTTGCCCAGTGTGGCGCAGCACATCAAGTCAGGTGCCCTGCGGGCCATGGGCATGTGCGCCGACAAGCGCACGGCCGCAGCGCCGGACATCCCCACCTTTGTGGAGCAGGGCTTGCCCGGTTATGTCATGGAAGCCTGGTTTGCCGTGGTGGGCCCCAAAGGCCTGAGCGCCGCCAACGTCAAGAAGGTGCACGATGCCCTGGTCACCGCGTTCAACGATCCTGCTGTCAAGGAAACCATGGCCAAGCAGGGCAACACCATCAACATCAGCAGCACCGAGCAAGCCCAAAAAGGTTTCCGCTCTGAGCTGGCCAAATACGCTGCGCTGGTCAAAAAAGCAGGCATCCAGCCCGAATGAGCGAACACGGCCAGGCCTTGCCACGCAGGGCTCTGACCCGCACAATGCGCCCATGTCCATTCAGGTCCTGATCGTTGGAATCCACCTCGCGCGCAGCACGCGGGGCAAGCCTTGCGCGCCGCCGCAGCTGGCGTGAACTTTTCTTTGTAGGTCGGAGCTTCAGCTCCGACCTACAAAAATCCCATGTTTCATTTGTTCGATTTCAATGCGGGCCCTGCTCACCGTGCAGCGGGGTCCGGTTCACTGCTGGAGATTTTCATGACCGATTTGTTTGACAACCCCATGGGCCTGTGCGGCTTCGAGTTCGTCGAGTTCGCCTCGCCCGTTGCCAACACCCTGGAGCCGCTGTTCGAGAAAATGGGCTTTTCGTTGGTGGCCAAACACCGCTCCAAAGATGTGGTGCTCTACCGCCAGGGTGACATCAACTTCATCGTCAACCGCGAGCCCAAAAGCCTGGCCGGTTACTTTGCCGCCGAACACGGCCCGTGTGCCTGCGCGCTGGCGTTTCGGGTGAAGGACTCGCACAAGGCGTATGAGCGGGCGCTTGAAATGGGCGCGCAACCGGTGGATGTGCCCACGGGCCCGATGGAGCTGCGCCTGCCCGCCATCAAAGGCATTGGCGGTGCGCCCTTGTATTTGATTGACCGTTTTGAAGACGGCAAAAGCATCTACGACATCGACTTTGAATTCATCGAAGGCGTGGACCGCCACCCGCCCGGTCACGGCTTCAAAATCATCGACCACCTGACGCACAACGTCTACAAAGGCCGCATGGCGTTTTGGGGTGGCTTCTACGAGAAGATTTTCAACTTCCGCGAGATTCGCTACTTCGACATCAAGGGCGAATACACCGGCCTCACCAGCCGCGCCATGACCGCGCCCGATGGCATGATCCGCATCCCGCTCAATGAAGAGTCGGGCAAAACAGGCGGTCAGATCGAAGAGTTCCTGATGCAGTTCAACGGCGAAGGCATCCAGCACATTGCGCTGTTGACCGACGATATTTTGAAGAGCGTCGATGCCCTGCAGATGGCAGGCATCCCGCTCATGACCGCGCCCAACGACATTTATTACGAGATGCTGCAAGAGCGTCTGCCGGGCCACGGCGAGCCGGTGGCAGAACTGCAAGCGCGAGGCATTTTGATGGACGGCTCCACCGCCAACGGCGAAAAGCGCCTGCTGCTGCAAATCTTCAGCCAAACCCTGCTCGGCCCGGTGTTCTTCGAGTTCATCCAGCGCAAGGCCGACGAAGGTTTTGGCGAAGGCAACTTCAAGGCGCTGTTTGAAAGCCTGGAGCGTGATCAGATCCGCCGCGGTGCGATTGCGCTGGAATGAGGTCTGAGGTTTTGCGTTGACCTTGTGGGAGCGATGCCCTCGTCGCGATAGGGTTTGCGATGCAGCTTGATCGCCGCGAGGGCGCGGCTCCTACAGGGTGTCAACGCCCGTTGCAGACCCGCAGCACCTGTGCGCCATAAGCTTCAAGCTTTTTCACCCCCAGCCCGCTGATGCCTTGCAGGTCGACCAGGCTTTGTGGCGCGGCTTCGGCAATCGCGGCCAGCGTGGCGTCGTGGAAGATCACATACGCAGGCAGGTTGTGTTCTTTGGCCACCTCGGCGCGCCAGGCTTTGAGGTTGATGTAGCGCACCATCGCGTCCTGGCCCAGATTGGCCGCTGCCGGGCTGGGCGCGCTGCGTGAGCGGCTTTTCTTGTCGCTGCGCTGGCTGGTGGATTCGCGCAGCTGCACCGGCACATCGCCCTTGAGCACGGCGCGTGAGCCTTCGGTCAGGTGCAGGGTGCTGAAACCCTCTTCGGTGTGCACATGCAGCGCGCCAATCGCGATCAGCTGGCGCATCACGGCGCGCAGTTGCTGTTCGCTGTACTCGGCCCCTACGCCAAAGGTGCTGACGCTCTCATGGCCGCGTTGCACCACCTTGTCGGTTTTCTTGCCACGCACGATGTCCATGGTGTGGCTTGCGCCGAAGTTGTGACCGCTGGCCTGGTGGCAGCGGTACACGGTGGACAGCAGCTTGCGTGCCGCGTCGGTGCCGTCCCAGACCTCGGGGGGGTGAAGGCAGTTGTCGCAGTTGCCGCAAAACGGCATGAACACACCTTGTGTGCTTTCGTTTTGGCCTTTGTAGCTTTCGCCAAAGTAGCTGAGCAGCCGCACGCGGCGGCAGTCGGTGGCCTCGGCCAGAGCCAGCAGCGCATCGAGCTTGCCACGCATGACCTGCTTGAACTCTTCGCCTGCCGGGCTTTCGTCGATCATGCGGCGCTGGTTCACCACGTCTTGCAGGCCATAGGCCATCCACGCATCTGAGGCCAGGCCATCGCGTCCGGCGCGGCCTGTTTCCTGGTAATAGCCTTCGATGTTCTTGGGCATGTCCAGGTGCGCCACAAAGCGCACATCGGGCTTGTCGATGCCCATGCCAAAGGCCACCGTGGCCACCATCACCACGCCGTCTTCGCGCAGAAACTCGTTCTGGTGGCGCTGGCGCACGCTGGCATCCAGGCCTGCGTGGTAGGGCAGGGCGTGCACACCGGCTTCCACCAGCATGGCGGCCACTTCTTCGACCCGCTTGCGCGACTGGCAATACACCACACCCGCTTCTTCGGGGTGCTCGCGCTCAATGAAGCGCAGCAGCTGGGTGCTTGCGTCTTTTTTCTCGACGATGGTGTAGCGGATGTTGGGTCGGTCAAAGCTGCTGATGAACAGCTCTGCGCTCTCAAGCTGCAAGCGTTCGATGATGTCGGCGCGGGTCAGTGCATCGGCCGTGGCGGTGAGCGCCACACGCGGCACGCCGGGGTAGCGCTCGTGCAGCACCGTCAGGCCCCGGTACTCGGGCCGGAAGTCGTGGCCCCACTGGCTCACGCAATGCGCTTCGTCGATGGCAAACAGGCTCAGCAACCCGCGTTCGAGCAGCGAATCCATCTGGGCCAAAAAGCGGCCGTTGGTCACGCGCTCGGGGGCTGCATAAAGCAAGGTGATCTCGCCGCGCAGCAAGCGGCGTTCAATGTCGCTGGCTTCTTCGCTGGTCAGGGTGGAGTTGAGAAACGCGGCGCTCACGCCCGCTTCGTGCAACGCACCCACCTGGTCGTGCATCAGCGCGATCAACGGCGACACCACCACCGTGATGCCGTGGCCCGCCCGCTGGCGCGCGATGGCCGGGATCTGGTAACACAGCGACTTGCCCCCGCCCGTGGGCATGAGCACCAGCGCATCGCCCCCGGCCGCCACATGGTCGATGATGGCTTGCTGCGGGCCGCGAAAGGCGTCGTAGCCAAAAACTTCGCGCAGGATGGGCAGGTGGGGGGACAAATTCGGAAACAACAGCTTTTTTAGAGCTGATCATTGTCTCCTATTGGCGACTTGGGTATGGGGAAGGTATCGGGCGATTGTTGTGCTGGTTGGGCAGAGGGGCTCTTGGGTTCGGTTTTTCCTGCTTCAAGGGGTCACAACACAAGAAACACAGGAGCGCTCTTGTAAACAAGTCCTCCGCCAGAAAACGCAAGGACGCCAAGTGTGATGTTCTTGAAGTTCACATCCGATATTTTTTTGAATGCAACCACGCCCAGCTTGGTCATGGGTAAAACAACAGGCACCAAAAGCAAGAAAAACAGCCAAAAAGTCTCATCAAAGGGGGTGGAGACCAACTCTCCGGTGCGCATGTAAACCATGCTCACCAGCGATATAACTTGCATGGCCAGGATATAGGGCTGAACAATGGCTCGTTGCTCAGTTTTGGATAAATTTTTCAGGCCAGCCCAAATCACAAGTGCGGCCCCTGGGAAAGCCGTAAATCCCCCGATCACACCACCCATCATGCCCACCATGATGTGATCTATAACGCTTGTTTTGGCGATAAAAATGGCACGTGGTTTCAGCACCATCCAAGCGGAATACACCAATAAAACAAACCCGGTTGCAAACGTTAACTGTGCAGCTGGAAGATTGGCCATCACCCAAACACCCAAGGGAACACCGCAAGCACCTCCCACAATATAAGCAGTGGGTCCGTGTGACCACCATTGAGAGGCAGGCAGCAGACCTTCTCTTAGCTGGCTTAGCGACAACAACTGGTTGGCAATGGACAGTGCCATCAGCAGTGGAATGGCACGCGTAGGGCTCAGGAACCACAAAACGGCAATGCCAACTGCAGAAAATCCAAATCCAGAAAGTCCGCTTACAAATCCAGCGAGCGCAAATATCAGTGAAACAGTCAATAAATGATGAATGTCCAGCGACAGCAGCTGTTCAAGAAAATAAACACTCATATTTTTGATTCAATTCGTCGAACTTTGGCCCGTCATGGCCAATGTCGTGTGTGACGTTCGCTCTCCCTGAGCGGCCGTCGTGTATGTGGGGTGTGCTTTAGGTTTTAATCAGACACAGGAAGAGTAAAGATCTTGAATATTTGAGTTCTTTAAACAGTTTCAAATATTAAGTACCTGTTCAATGTTTCACCATCGTCAATTCGTCCTAGAACCAAAAATGCAGTTGACAAAGCGAGGGATTGGAATACGCCATCGTTGACAGCCATTACCATCCCAACCTATGCACACCTCTGCCCTTGTTCTCTTCTCTGGTGGTCAGGACTCCACCACCTGCCTGGCCCATGCCCTGGCCCGCTATGAGCGCGTTGAAACCCTGGCGTTTGACTATGGCCAGCGTCACAAAGTCGAGCTCGATGCCCGCTTGAACGTGCTGAACGCGATCAAGGCACGCTTTCCGGACTGGGCGCCCAAGCTGGGTGAAGACCACTTGCTGGATGCGGGGATCCTGGGGCAGATCAGCGAAACATCCCTGACCCGCGACACGGCGATTGAGATGGAAAGCTCGGGCCTGCCCAACACCTTTGTGCCCGGACGCAACCTGCTGTTCCTCACGCTGGCAGCGGCCTTGGCCTATCGCCGTGGTTTGCAGGTCATCGTCACAGGGGTGTGCGAGACCGATTTTTCGGGTTACCCCGACTGCCGCGACGACACCATGAAAGCCATGCAGGTCGCCCTGTCGCTGGGCATGGACCGCAAACTGCTGATCGAAACGCCACTGATGTGGATCGACAAGGCGCAGACTTGGCAGCTGGCGCATGACCTGGGCCAACAAGCCGATGCGTCTGGTGGTGGCCCAGCCTTGGTCGATGTGGTCGTGGAACACAGCCACACCTGTTATCTGGGCGACCGAAGCCAGCGTCACGACTGGGGTTACGGTTGCGGGCAATGCCCGGCATGCCAGTTGCGTGCAGCGGGTTTCGCGCGGTTCCAAAAAGCCTGAACACCGCACTTTTACAATAGGGGCCATGAAAGCCCCTGTTTACACCCGCGCCCAGGCGCTGCCCGAGATCCTGAAAACCCGCATCGCCATCCTCGACGGGGCCATGGGCACCATGATCCAGCGCTTCAAGCTGACCGAGACCGACTACCGGGGTGAACGTTTCAAGGACTTCCCCAAAGACGTCAAGGGCAACAACGAGTTGCTGAGCCTGACCCGCCCCGACGTGATCCGCGACATCCACGAAGGCTACCTGGCTGCCGGGGCCGACATGATCGAGACCAACACCTTTGGTGCCACGACCATCGCTCAGGCCGACTACGATATGCAGCATCTGGTGCGCGAGATGAACTTGCAGTCGGCCAAGCTGGCCCGCGCCGCTTGCGACAAATTTTCCACCCCTGACAAGCCGCGCTATGTGGTGGGTGCCTTGGGCCCTACACCCAAGACCGCCAGCATCAGTCCCGATGTGAACGACGCCGGTGCCCGCAACGTGAGCTTTGAAGAATTGCGCGCCGCCTATTACGAGCAGGTCGAAGCCTTGGTCGAAGGTGGCTCCGATGTGCTGCTGGTGGAGACGATTTTCGACACGCTCAACGCCAAGGCCGCGCTGTTTGCCATCGAAGAATTCTTTGAAGCCAGCGGCCAGCGCCTGCCCCTCATCATCAGCGGCACCGTGACCGACGCTTCTGGCCGCATCTTGAGTGGCCAGACCGTGACCGCTTTCTGGCACAGCGTGCGCCATGCCCAGCCCCTGGCGATCGGCCTGAACTGCGCCCTGGGCGCCACGCTGATGCGCCCCTACATTCAGGAGCTGAACAAGGTCGCAGGCGACACCTTCATCAGCTGCTACCCCAACGCCGGCTTGCCCAACCCCATGAGCGACACCGGCTTTGACGAAACCCCTGAAGTGACCAGCCGCCTGATCCACGAGTTTGCTGCCGAAGGCTTGGTCAACATCGTGGGCGGTTGCTGCGGCACCACGCCTGACCACATCGGCGCCATCAGCAAAGCCGTGGGGCCGCTGGCGCCGCGCAATGTGCATGGCGGGTTCTTTTACAAAGAAGCGGCTTGAACCACGCGACGTGTCGCCCCCTTGTGGGAGCGGCGCCCTCGCCGCGATCAACCTCTCGCAAACAGTGAGCTGGCAGGTCGGTGGCTTCAGCCCCGACAAGCTGCGCTCAATCTTCCAGCAACAGCTTCTGCAACTCAGCCACCTCTTGCGGCCTGAGTCCAATCGCCCCGTGCAGGTAGTCGCGGATGCCGCCGTGCTGTGTGTCGATTTCGTCAAATGCTGCATGCAAAAACTCGGGCTGCACCTGCCACAGCACTTTCATCACGTGCGGGTGGCCTTTGCCTTCCAGGCGTGGGTCGCGCCGGTAAAGCTGGTTGGTCAGCAAATAGTCGTGCTCGATGGTGTCGCGTTGCACGCCCAGCGCTGACAGCAGCAGCGCCGCCGCAAAACCCGTGCGGTCTTTGCCTGCGGTGCAGTGAAACACCTGCGGCGTAGGTTGCTCCAGCAAATGCTTCAAAAACCGCCCGTAGGTGCCCGCGTTGTGGTTCACAAAATCGCGGTAGGTCTCGCACATCAAGGCCACGGTTTCTTCGGTCGTGGGCACCACACCTTGTGCCACCAGCGACTGCATGCGGGCAATCACGGTGGGCTCAATCGTCAGGGCCACACGCTGCACTCCGGCAATGTCATAAGGCGTCGCGGTGTATTCGGCCACGCCGCGAAAGTCCAGGCTGTGCCCCACACCCAGCGCCTGCAAACGCGCCACATCGGCATCGGTCAGCCCCGCCAGATGGTCTGAGCGGAACACCTGGCCACGCCGCACGCGCTGCCCATTGGCGGTCAGGTAACCGCCCAGGTCGCGGAAGTTGGATGCGCCTTGGAGCGTGAAAGAAGAGTGTGTGGGCATGAGGTGCTTGAGCAAGAAAACAGCTTCGATTGTGCCCAGATGGCATTAAATGTCTGTCACCTTCTGAAAAGGCCCACAAAGTGATTAAAAATAGTAGTGCCTGCCCCGCCCCTTAACCAAAAAGCCTCGCGAGCCCCAGCTTGGACAAGAAACAACTCTCTGAAAGCGACATCTGCGACAAGTTCATCCGCCCCGCCATGGAGCAGGCCGGGTGGCACGGGCTTGACCAGATTTACCGTGAGTTTCCGCTGCGGGCCGGGCGCGTGAGTGTGCGGGGCAACAAGGCCCACCGTGACCAAAGCACCGTGCTGCGGGCCGACTACGCCTTGTTCTACAAAGCCAACATCCCCATTGCGGTGGTCGAGGCCAAAGACAACAACAAGCCCATGGGCTCGGGCATGGCCCAGGCCATCAACTACGCCGAGCTGCTGGGCGTGCCCTTTTGCTTCGCCAGCAATGGCGACGGGTTTGTCTTTCGCGACGCCACGCTGGCCGATAGCGTGCTGGAGAAAAACCTCAGTCTCGAAGAATTCCCCTCGCCGCAAGACCTGTGGGAGCGCTATTGCGTTTGGAAGGGCTGGACGCCCGCTGTGCGGCAAGTCACCGAGTTTGACTACGCCCCCAGCAAAACCCCGCGCTACTACCAAATCAACGCCATCAACCGCACCGTTGAGGCCATTGCCCAAGGCCAAAACCGCGCCATGCTCGTCATGGCCACCGGCACCGGCAAGACCTACACTGCATTCCAGATCATCTGGCGTTTGTGGAAAAGCGGGGCCAAGAAGCGCATCCTTTTTCTGGCAGACCGCAACATCCTGATTGACCAAACCATGGTCAACGACTTCCGCCCCTTCAAGGGCGCAATGGCCAAGCTCAGCCCCAACGCCAAAGGCGTGGAGCGGGTCGATGCCCAAGGCCAGATCACCGTCGAAGACGTGGACTTGGCTGTCAACAAAACCACCAAGCTGGTCGACAAAAGCTACGAGATTTACCTCTCGCTCTACCAGGCTGTCACCGGCACCGAAGAAGAGCGCAACATCTACAAACAGTTCAGCCCCGACTTCTTTGACCTGATCGTGGTGGACGAGTGCCACCGGGGCAGCGCCAACGAAGACTCGGCCTGGCGCGAGATCCTCAACTACTTCAGCAGTGCGGCGCAGGTGGGCCTGACGGCCACGCCCAAAGAAACGCAAGACACCTCCAACAGCGACTACTTTGGCGAGCCCATCTACACCTACAGCCTCAAGCAAGGCATTGAAGACGGTTTCTTGTCGCCCTACAAAGTGGTGCGGGTGGACCTGGACAAAGACACCTTTGGCTGGCGCCCCACACAAGGCATGACCGACAAGCACGGCCACCTGATCGAAGACCGCATCTACAACGCCACCGACATGAACCGCAAGCTGGTTCTGGAGCAGCGCGACGAAGTGGTGGCCGCCAAGATCACCGAATACCTCCAGGCCACCGACCGCTACGCCAAAACCATCGTTTTTTGCGAAGACATCGACCACGCCGCCCGCATGCGGCAGGCGCTGGCCAACGCCAATGCCGACATCTGCAAAGACCAGCCCCGCTATGTGGTGCAGATCACGGGTGACAACGCAGAGGGCAAAGGCCAACTCGACAACTTCATCGACCCCGAAAAAACCTACCCGGTCATCGCCACCACCTCCAAGCTCATGAGCACCGGGGTGGACGCGCAAACCTGCAAGCTCATCGTACTGGACCAAAACATCAAGTCCATGACGCTGTTCAAGCAAATCATTGGCCGGGGCACCCGCCTGCGCGAAGACCTGGGCAAAACTTGGTTCACCATCCTCGACTTCAAACGCGCCACCGAGCTGTTTGCCGACCCAAAGTTTGACGGCGAGCCCGTGCAGATTTACCAGCCCAAAGGCGATGAATCCGTCAACCCGCCAGACGAAGCAGGCGCACCGGGTGTGACCGATCCGTTGACCCCGGGCCAGTCTGGCTCATTTGGTGAGCAACCCGGCGGGCACACCGCGCCTGGCAGCGGGGGTTACACCGGCGAACCCAAAAAATACGTGCTCGGCGGCATGGTCACCGTGGCCGTGGCCCGCGAGCGTGTGCAATACCTCAGCGCCGACGGCAAGCTCATCACCGAAAGCCTGCGCGACTACACCCGCATCAACCTGGCCAAGCAATACGACTCGCTCGACAAGTTCTTGCAAGCCTGGAACGATGCCGACCGCAAAGCCGCGCTGGTCGAAGAGCTTGAAAAGCAAGGCGTCTTGATCGAAGCACTGGCCGAAGAAGTGGGCAAAGACCTCGACCCCTTTGACCTGCTGCTGCATGTGGCCTACAACCAGCCGCCCCTCACCCGCCGCGAACGCGCCAATCGCGTTAAAAAACGCAACGCCTTCACCCAATACGGCCCCGTGGCCCGCAAGGTGATCGACGCACTCATCGACAAATACGCCGACGAAGGCATCGCCACCATCGAAAGCAACGAGGTCTTGAAGGTCCAACCCTTCACCGACTTTGGCAGCCCGGTTGAACTCATCAAAAGCTTTGGCGGTCGCCCCCAATACCTGGGCGCACTGCAAACGCTGGAGCGCGAGCTGTACGCCGCCAAACCCTAAAGAATCCGAATGTCCAACATATCTTCCGTCATCAAATCCATCCAAGACATCATGCGCCAAGACAGCGGCGTGGATGGCGACGCGCAGCGCATCTCGCAGCTCACCTGGCTCTTGTTCCTCAAGGTGTTTGACGCGCTCGAAGAAGAGCTGGAACTGACCCGCGACGACTACAAAAGCCCCATCCCCGAAGCCATGCGCTGGCGCAACTGGGCTCTTGACGCCGAAGGCATCACGGGTGATGCCCTGCTGGACTTTGTGAACAACCAGCTTTTTGCCACCCTCAAAAACCTCAGCGGTGACGCCCAGCGCAACCCCCGTGGCTATGTGGTGCGCGGCGTGTTTGAAGACGCCTACAACTACATGAAAAGCGGCCAGCTGCTGCGCCAGGTCATCAACAAGCTCAACGCGATC